>Ga0129308_1000099_pt1 | contig 149685 bp, 98 predicted proteins | sample L827metagenome_FD_94440 | JGI IMG/M metagenome (GOLD analysis project Ga0129308, IMG submission 94440) | Ring-tailed lemur group fecal microbial communities from Wisconsin, USA - L827 metagenome | ecosystem: Host-associated > Mammals > Digestive system > Large intestine > Fecal | place: USA...
GTAAGGACTTTATTTTAACTGCCAAATTTTTCAAAAGAAAAATTCAAAGTTTTTTTTCGAGCCGCTGCGACGGTTGGAATTTTGCTTAGAACTTCTAACCTCATCCCCTTTCCACAGGTTACCTCTTTCATCATTTCTGGTGCGCCGTTCTCTCTTGAATGCGGGTGCAAAAGTAGTGCTTTACAACATACAATCCAAACTTTTTATCCTTTATTTTGCAATTATTTTTTCACCGGAGAAACTGTTATATAATGTACGAATGAAAAAGCCTGAAAAAATATTCCTCGCTAACCGATACAATCCACATCTTTCGATTCTGACATACGTTTACTTTGATAGTTTGTCTACTTATTTCAGGACACGACATTTTGACCTTTACTGAAAGTAGTTTACAGATAAACATATTGACATCAGGCATCTTTTACAGAAATATCAAAATAAAAACTCCAAATCCCTGTATTCAAGAATTTGGAGTTTCATTATTAAAAATTCATTTGTTCCATTTACATTACCGGAGCATCCGGAGCCTTACCCGGCTTTGGAGCTTCCCCTTCTTTATAGAAAGGTAACGGCCCCATCTTATATTCTTCCGGCCCATAATAAAGTGTCGATGCCATAATCTCATCCCAGGAAATCGGTTTCCCGGTGTAAGCAGCCTCACGTCCGAGAATTGCGATCTGCGTTGAATAAGCCAACGCTTCCGCCTGATTTATCTTTTTATCCAAACGGATCGATTCAACCAGGTGAACATGTTCCTGGTCATACGGATTTTTCACAGGCTTATTTTTATAATCATATTCCCAAAGCGTATTTCCATTATAATCGACAAGCTTGATCTCTCCTCTGTCGTTCAACAGAGCAACCCCCTTGGTGCCATATACCTGTTCGGAAACATTTCCGTCGCAACCGTCGATCTGGCGAGCAGTTGCTAACATGCGTTTGTTATTATTATAATAGTAGTCCACACTAAAGAAATCATAAATATCCCCTGTCAAACGTTGCGCGCGACCGCCGAAACCTACCGCACGAACAGGACGATCTTCCATAAACCAGGTAACAACATCTATGTTATGGATAGCCTGATCCAGCAGATGGTCACCACTTAACCATTTAATGTTAAACCAGTTACGAATACAATATTCCATATCGCTCCATTCCGGACGTTTCCGTTTATTCCACCAGGCACCCTGATCCCAATGTGCTGAAGATGACACCACATCACCTATCAATCCATTTTTCACCTGAACATAAGCCTCCCAATAATCCTTACGATGCCGACGCTGATTACCTGTAACAACAGTCAAACCTTTGGAAGTAGCCACCTTTGCTGCAGCAATCACAGTACGTATACCTGTAGGATCTACAGCACAAGGTTTTTCCATAAAAATATGCTTGCCTGCTTCAACGGCGGCTTTAAACTGTTCCGGACGGAAATGAGTCGGAGTACACAGCAAAACGACATCTATATCATTCATTGCCAAGACATTTTTATACGCATCAAATCCTAAGAAACAGTTGGCATCAGGAACCTCATTTTTAAACTGTTCTGATAGTACTTTCCGGCAGGTAGCCATTCTATCCGGGAACAGATCGGCCAGCGCTATAATAGATACATTCGGTCCGGATTTAAGAAACTGAGTAGCCGCTCCGGTACCACGGTCGCCACAACCAACCAACGCAGCTTTTAAAGGTTTTCCATCAGGAGCCACCTCTACGAAAGAGAACATTCCCAATTCTTCCGGAGAATAATTCTTCGCAGCCGCACCTGCACCTTGTTTTTCTTGCGTACATGAAGTCATTACAGCCGACGACATACCTAATGGTATTCCGGCACCCAGCAATGCTGTGTTTGTTAAGAAATCTCTTCTTTTCATGGTATTTATTATAAAAATATAGTTATTAGACGCCCAAATATATGAATTCATTGTCAACAAAGCAAACTTAAAACATATTTTATACACCACATTATTAAGCAGATAGATATATTTTACATGTATTTAATACAATAAGATAAATAATATTGTACTAAATACGCCAAGTATCCTATCATACAGCTTTTATCCTGTTATACAATAACTAAAAATATCAAAACAGACAGAAAAAACACCTGCGAAGCATATTTTTACTACCTTTGAAGCATAAACAATAACATAAACGAACGATGAAAAGCACAAATTATCTTTTCCTCCTCGGATTAGGGCTTACTACTTTGATCTCCTGCAAAGAGGTAAACGCTCCCGATCCGGTTTATCCTATTCCCACACCGGAACAGGTAGAATGGCACAAAATGGAAACTTATGCCTTTGTCCATTTTGGTTTGAACACATTTAACGATCTTGAGTGGGGATACGGAAATACCCCTGCTTCGACCTTCAACCCTACTGATCTGGATTGCGAACAATGGGTCCGCACGATCCAGGCTGCCGGGTTAAAAGGAGTGATTCTCACAGCCAAACACCATGACGGTTTTTGTCTGTGGCAGACTGCTACAACAGAATACAGTGTAAAAAACTCTCCCTGGGAAGGCGGAAAAGGAGATATGGTAAAAGAACTGTCCGATGCTTGTCATAAACACGGACTGAAATTCGGTATCTATCTTTCCCCCTGGGATCGTAACAGCGAAAACTACGGACAACCGGGATATGTAGATAAGTTCCATGCCCAATTACATGAACTGGTGTGTAACTATGGTCCGTTATTTGAATACTGGTTTGACGGAGCAAACGGTGGCAACGGTTGGTATGGCGGTGCAAATGAAACCCGTTCTATCGACCCGAATACTTATTATAAATACGAACAGGCTGTCGACACAATCAAAAAATATAATCCATCGGTCATGATCTTCGGAGGAACCGAGCCTACTATTCGCTGGATCGGAAACGAAGAAGGCTGGGCCGGTGATACACAATGGAGTATGTTTACAAAGAAAGACGGTATACATTACCGTCAGAGCCAATGGGGACTGGAAGACGGCGACCAATGGTTAGGTGGCGAATGCGACGTATCTATCCGTCCGGGTTGGTTCTACCATGCACGTGAAGATCACCAGGTAAAATCATTGTCACATCTGGTCGATCTGTATTACCGCAGTGTCGGACATAATGCGAACTTCCTGTTGAATTTCCCTGTCGCACTGAACGGAAAGATCAGTCCGACAGATTCCATCCGCGCTGTCGAATGGTATCAGACTATACAAAACGATCTTAAAAACAACTTACTGGAGAATGCTTCCGTAAAAGCCAGCAATTCCCGGGGTGGCCAGTTCAAAGCAAACAAAGTAAATGACGGGGATTGGGATTCTTACTGGGCTACAGAAGATGGCGTTACAAATGCAACACTAACCTTTACATTCGATAAACCAACGGATGTAAACCGTCTGATGATACAGGAATATATACCTTTGGGACAGCGCGTAAAGGCATTTACCATCGAAACGGAAAAAGACGGACAATGGACACCGGTCGAAGCTGCCGACTCAACGACTACCGTCGGCTACAAACGTATTGTTCGTTTCCAGACTGTCAATACCGACAAAATACGCATCAACTTCCTGGATGCACGTGGCCCGTTATGTATTAATAATGTAGAAGCTTTTCTTGCTCCGGCTTTGCTGACAGAACCAGCAATTAGCCGTGACCTGAAAAATATCGTTTCTATCCGGGTGGAAGATAAAAATTCAGAAATTCACTATACAACCGACGGTTCGGAACCGACAAAGGATTCACCCCGTTACACCGAACCGTTCTCCTTTGCTCAAAAAGGTACGATCAAGGCTATTTCATACGACCGTACATTCGACAAGGCCAGTCCGATATCTGTAAAAGAGCTGGATATTCCGGCTTCCGATTACACGGTTGTCTACCCGAAGGATGAAAAAACAATTGTTATGTTCGACGGCAACGGATATACCACTTTCTATCTGCCGAAAGGAAAGCAGGAAGTCGAAATACAACTGGTTAACGAAATGCCGATCTCCGGATTCCGATATGTTCCCAATCAGGGACGCGATGCAGGAGGACATATTTCTAATTATCAACTATTTGTTAATAACAAGAAAGTGGCTGAAGGCGAGTTCTCAAATATCAAACATAATCCGATAGAGCAGGAAATCCGTTTCCCGGCTGTAAAAGGGGATAAGATACGATTCGTAGCAACACGGATTGTCGATAACCAGCCGCAAGCTGGGATTGGAGAGTTCTCGGTGATAACAGAATAAAACCGGTATTACAAAATCAATACGATTCAAATAAAAAGGAGTGTCGGACATATACGTTTCGACACTCTTTTCTTATATATACCACAATGACATTTTATTCAGGATAGCATTTCTTTGATAAACACAATCTTATTTACTTAGTTCTTGGAGAACTATGTCCATTTGGACTATCTTTATAGTTATAACAGAAACTGTTTTATAAAAATATCTTAGACTTAGGACGATAAACTTATTGGTGCTTGTTGTCGTTTTTTTGAGTTATTAGAAAACGTCGGCAAGTTATATAAAAATATTACAACTACAACCTTTTTTTACATAAAAAATCCAGCTACACTAAATATTTAGCAGTGAGAGCCACCGAAAACAAACCAACGAAAGCTACTTCTTCACATCTTTTAAATGATAATTAACATCGAGCCCTCATGTTATAGCAAATTTCCCTTTTGCCCACCCGCAAAGGGCATGATACTCAATAGACTAAAATTCAAAGCAAGGAGATAATACCAGCTATTCAGAACAAGATCATTAAACCTTCCTTATGACCAACAGACATAGTTCTCCAAGGACTCAGATATACCTTATTTAACCTTAGTGAATATTGTAGTTATATTATATAATTTAATGTGTGTGAAATGAAAAAGTTAACTTTTACTTTACTGTGCCTTGTGATCTGCATGTGTACAGTAGTGGCTCAAAATGTGAAGGTGACAGGTACTGTTACCGCCGCAGATGACGGTCTACCGATTATTGGAGCATCAGTTCTTGTTAAAGGGACAATGATTGGTACAGTAACGGATGCCGAAGGTCGTTTCTCTTTAAATGTACCACCCGAGGGAAAGATTTTACAAATTTCGTATGTCGGTATGAACACGCAAGAAGTAGCTGTAAAGCCAGTTATTAAAGTACTCCTGCAGTCAGACACCCAAAACTTGGGAGAAGTTGTCGTTACGGCAATGGGTATTACCCGCTCCGAAAAGACCCTGGGATATTCTGCAACGACCGTTAAGGCTGATGAAATTATCAGTTCACGTACGACCAATGTAGCCGATGCCCTTTCCGGTAAGGTAGCCGGATTATCAGTAAGCTCCACCTCTTCCGACCCGGGTTCGGTTAGTAACATTGTAATCCGTGGTTTTAGTTCTATCAACGGAAGTAATCAACCGCTTTATGTAGTTGACGGTGTACCTTTACAGAATAATATGGTTTCCGGTGATGGCAAGAACGTAGCAACCGGAGGTATTTCAAGTGTGGCTTCTGAAGATATCGCTTCGATGACTGTATTAAAAGGTGCAGCCGCAACCGCCCTTTATGGTAGCCGTGCCGCTAACGGTGTGATCGTGATTACTACGAAATCAGGAAAGAAAGGCGACGGACGGAATTTCTCGATCAGCTACAGCGGTAATGTACAGGCTCGTATGGTCTCTTTTCTGCCGGAAATGCAGAACTCGTTCGGACAGGGATGGAACGGTGCACAGACATATATCGAAAATGGTTCCTGGGGTCCTCGCTTGGACGGATCAATGCAGGTGTATGGACCGATCTGGAATAATCAGCAATTGATTCATGAATACAGTGCAAAAAAAGATAATGTAAAGGATTTCTTTGATCCGGGCTGGTCGCAGAACCATACGATTTCCTTGAGCGGTGTTTCTTCCGACACCAAGATGGATTATTATCTGTCTTATTCTTTTACGAAAGATGATGGTATCATGCCGAAAGATTATGATACATACGAACGTAATACGGTAGCTTTCCGTGGCGGCTATGAAGCGACAGACTGGTTAAAAGTGTCTTCTTCCCTTAATTTTGCACGCAGCCAGACGGATGCGGTCGGCAGTTTTCAGGGTACATCCGTAATCGACGGCGTGTTTGAGTTACCTCGCGACATCTCTATCGTGGACATGAAAGATACCAGTTCACCGTTCAATACGCCGGAAGCTTACTTTACTCCTTACGGTATCACCAACCCCTACTGGTCATTGGAAAACAATTACAACCATACGGCTTCGAAGCAAATTTACGGTAAAGTACAGGTGGATGTCACTCCGATCAAAGAGTTGAAACTTTCCTATCGTATGGGCTTCGACTATACGGACTATGATCGTAAGGTAGGTGCTCCGCAAATTAAGCTGGACGACGCGCTGATCGACGAAGACTATGGATATGCTCCTTCCAACATGAACCAAAGTGGACATGTATATACCCGGTATGGCCGTCATTACGAATTGAATCACGATTTCCTGGCTAATTATTCCAAACGTTTCCTGGATAACAAGCTGGATGTGAGCGTAAATGCCGGTGTAAACATGAACGAACGCGGATATACGCGCACGACCGGCCAAACCGACGACTTGTCGTTCTATTCCGGATTCTGGGATCTGAGTAACGGTTCCACGAAAACAACATTGTCGGAAAGTCAGAATAAACGTCGTTTGGTAGGTCTCTTCGGAGATGTGACCCTTGGTTGGGACGATATGATTTATCTGAACCTGACCGCACGTAACGACTGGTCGTCTACATTGCCTATCGACAACAACAGTTTCTTCTATCCGGGTGCCACATTAAGTTGGATCTTTACCCGCTTAATCCCGGAAAATGAGATTCTTACTTTCGGAAAGGCTCGTTTGGCATATGGTAAGACCGGTAACGATGCGGATCCTTATCAGACAGGCCTGACTTATATACAAGGTACGGCAAATGGCTATTATGGCAGCGACATATCCAAGTTCCCGATGAACGGGGTGAATGCCTTTATAGCCTCTAATACAAAAGGCAGCAACACATTGCGTCCGGAAATGACATCTGAATTTGAAGTCGGCATGAACTTACAATTCTTCAACGGGCGTTTCGGGATCGATGCAGCCTATTACAATCGTAAAACGAAAGACCAGATCTTTACTCTTCCGACCGATCCGTCAACAGGTTTCAGCTATATGGTAACCAACTTCGGTGAAGTCAGCAACAAAGGTATCGAATTAGTTATCAACACCACTCCGGTACAGATTAAAGATTTCCGTTGGGACTTGAGTTTCAACTTCTCGAAAAACAACAACAAGGTAATTTCATTACCTGAAAGCCTGGAAGGCGGAAAAGTTTCCATCTATAACTTCTCTGCCGGTAACGATGCGATTTATATGTATGCCGAAGAAGGTAAACCGATGGGGCAGTTCTATACTTACTTACCGAAGAAAACTGCAGACGGAAAGCCGATCGTAGACGCAAACGGTTATCCTGTTTTAGGAACATCGGTCGAAGATACCGGCAAAAACATGAATCACGACTGGACAGGCGGAATCAATACAGCTTTTACCTATAAAGATTTCACATTGAGCGCATCTTTAGATATTCGCAGCGGTGGTTATATGTTCTCACGTACGAAGAACCTGATGCAATTTACAGGTAACGGTGTAGTTACAACTTACAACGACCGCCGTCCGTTCATTATCCCCAATTCAGTTGTTGATAATGGCGATGGCAATTATACCGAAAACACCACCCCGATTTATCTGGGCAACGGCAGCTATCAAACCTATTTCAATGATTACGGATATGGAGATGGTGGAGAAGCTTATCTGCTCGATCGTTCATTCGTTAAATTACGTAACATCAGCCTGACCTGGAATGTTCCGAGGCGGTGGGTACGCAAAATGTCATTGAGCAATTTGGCCATTACGGCATTTTGTAATAACGTATTTACCTGGACCGCATCAGATAACCGCTACGTAGATCCGGAATCAACAACCGTATCACAGTCTTCTTATGGTGACCTGGCAACACAATTCGGTGAATTGTATACCAACCCGTCTTGCCGTATATTCGGATGCAACCTGAGTGTTAAATTCTAAAACGAGGAGAAAATAAAATATGAAAAAGATATTATTGGCATCTGCACTGCTTTTGGGTGTAAGTTTCACTTCTTGCAACAGCTATTTGGATATCAACACGGATCCCAATTCGCCAGCCGAGGAGAACATTGAGACTTCCATGTTAATGCCTGCCATCGAAATGAACACGGCTTCAAGCTATGGTAATTTTTTGCGCATCGCCGGAGGTTTCCATGCCCAGCAGTACGCGCACTTATTCGGAACAAGCAACTATTTGGACTATTCCAAGTTCAACATGTCGGCTACCCGCAGTAGCGGAACCTATACGCAATTCAATCAAAAAGCATTACAGAACCTGAAGACATTACTAACCAAGGCCGCAGAGCAGGAAGAGTGGGGTACTTATCTGGCAGGAACGGTTTTGCGCGCGTTTGTTTACGAGGCTTTGGTTGATTGTTATGGCGAAGTGCCTTATACAGAAGCGCTGAATTTAGAAAACTTTCCGACTCCTAAATATGATGAAGGACAGGTGGTTTATGAAGGAGTGATCGCAGAAATCAATGAGGCATTGGAAAAGGTTTCGGCATCGAATATTGTATGCACCAACTTCCTTTTTCCGTCTTCAACGGCCGACAAATGGATCAAGTTCGCCAATGCATTGAAGTTGAGGATGCTGATGCGTATGTCCGGTGTGAAAGACGTACAATCAGAAGTGGCTGCTTTATTGGCTGAAAACAACTTCCCAACCACCGACGTTTCTTATAAAGGATGTTGGAAGAACGAACCGGGGCAGATGAACCCGTTCTATTCGGAAGAATTTGCCACGACCTGGGGATCTACGCAAACCAATATCGCAGCTAACCTGGCGATCATCGGCACAATGCAGGTAAAGAACAGCGAAGGCGCCATTGAATATGAAGATCCTCGTTTGGCTGCTTTCTTTCAAAAAAACAAAAGTAATGAATATATCGGCGGTATTTCAGGAACCAACTATCCGAAGTCTACCAGCAAATTGCAGGATTGGTGTCGTCCGGTGGCCACATTCGATATGCCGGTTTACCTGATCACCGTATCGGAAGTTGAATTCTTCAAGGCTGAATATTATGCACGTTATGGATCTGCAGCCGATGCCGCCACTCATTATGCGGCCGCCATCGAGGCTTCTTTTGCTTCTGCAAACGTAAGCGGAGCTGCCGACTATATAGCCCGTTATCCGTTCGATGCTTCCAATTATAAAAAGAGTATCGGTATCGCAAAATGGGTCGCTCTTTCCGGAGTCAACCCGTTCGAAGCCTGGTGTGAGATGCGTCGTTTGGATTACCCCACATTCGGTACAGCCAAGGGTAGCGACTTTTATACCGAAGGCGATCAGGAATCATACAATACATCCAAATATGTTCCCGGTACGTTGTACACGCCGATTCAGGTATTTGGCGAAGTGGGTGCAAATAAATTGCTGGAACGTTATCCGTATGCAGAAAGTTCTTCTTCCCGTAATGAGAACACACCGGCATTCCCGGGATATACGTCACCAGTGTTCTGGGGTAAATAATTTAATTTAAAAGAGAGATTTATGAAAAAAGTAATTTATAGTTTATTGCTTTTTTGCGGTCTTTTCAGTTTATGGGGCTGCGAGAAAACAACAGAAGGTCTGACTAAAGTGACCTATTATGTGAACTTCGAACTGAATGGTGATGATCCCATGTTGGTACCAGTGGGCAGTACATTCTCTGATCCCGGTGTTGTTGCCATGGAGGGAGAAGAAGACGTGACCGCTTCGGTAACTGTCAATAGTGATGTGAAAGCTGATCAGATCGGTCTATATTCCGTATCTTATTCAGCTGAGAATGCGGATGGATTCTCCAGTTCGGTTAAACGCACGGTGGTTGTTTATGATCCGGAGATCACAACAGATGCTTCCGGTGATTATACGGTGGACTCAAGCGTCAGTTATCGAAATATGAATGGTCAACAAGCTCCATTCAAAGGAGATTTTAGTGTATCTGTTACTTTGGTAGCACCAGGCATATTTGCCGTATCCGATTTTCTGGGAGGTTGGTATGACCAAGGAGCCGCTTACGGTGCAGCTTATGCCATGAAAGGCTATTTCAAACTGAATGCAGACAATACGATCGAACCGCTCAGCAGTTTGCTTGCTGGTTGGGGCGACTCTATGGACAGCATGAAAGAGGGAAAATATGACCCGGAAACAGGACAGATTTCCTGGTATATCGACTATGCGGGAACGATGACATTCTATGTAATAATGAACAAATAAACGGATAGAAATTATGAATAAACATATTATATGGCTATTTACCCTGCTGGTATTCGTATTGGCAGGCTGCGAAAAAGACGAAATAGGCAACACAGCAACCGAAGCACTTGCCGGTGAATGGAAAGTGACGGTAGATGTGGTAGATGAAACGGGTAATGTCATTGCCGAAGATTTCAATGGAATAGGGCATATCCTGATGAATACCTATAACACGGCAGCAAATACACCCTCTGAAATGTATGTAGACGATATAGCCCACTTTTGGGAATATAAAGTACGGGTTAAATCGGATGTCAATGCATTGACATTTGCGACCAATGGTGCAGCTCCCAATGAAGCCTACGAATGTGATGTGACAATTGACGGTGGTAAAATCTTATTGGGAGCTGCCACGACACCTCATGGAACACCGGCAGACAGTATAGTCTATTATATATCATTCAGCGACGATGAACCTGGTATGAAGTATAAAGTTTCCGGATATCGCTATTCAGGACTTGCTGTCGACGATTAATATATAAGAACTATTTATAAAACATAACACGTTAACCAAAAATCTTGCTAGACACACTTGACCGGAGTTAGTAGTGATACCAGCTCCGGTCTTTATTATACATATATATCAAATTAGTCCAATGTAAATAGACGATCGCCAGCGAGGGAATAGCTGCAACCACCAGTAAGCGAATATACAATCTTCCGAATAAAAGAGCGATCACCCGCGGACCGGCACCATTGATTTTCCGAATGGCTACTTCTTTTTGGCGACTATGCGTATCGAGTGTAATAGCCGAAGTGTCGGCATCAGACCTACTGAAGTAAAGCGTTCTCCCTATAGGAACCTCTTTCCCGAACATCTTTTGGGCAGCCGATTCACTCAACCAAACTTCTCCCTGCTTCAGTACGGGAGCTTGCCCATCCGGTATCCGCATGTCAAAGATTACAGGAAAGTCTGCTGTGATATTCAAAAAACTACACTGAAAAGGAATCTCTTTTTGCCCTGCTTTGCTAATCGTTATATTAGACCTGTGTGTTTCCGCACGGAGAGCGTTCTTATTCGCACGATATGGGATCAGAATGAGCAGACCGGAAACCAGTCCTACGGTATCATGAGGAATAGGTCATAAACCAATGTGTTACCTTTTCACTATATGTTTTCGAGATCGGAATATCCGGAACCTTTTCTACCCCCAATTCAAGATAAACGCCGTCTTTTTCACGACGGATCACTTTTACCTGGTCGAAATTGACCATGTAAGAACGATGACAACGCAAGACATTCGTTTCTGCCAGACTCTCTTCGATCGTCTTTAACGAATTGCGAAGCATAAACTTCGTCAACACACCTTTATTCAGGTACCAGATACAGACATAATTATCAGCAGATTCTATATATAAAAGATTCGTCCGTTTCACTGATAAACGCAACTCATGTTTCTCATCATAAAAAGAGAAGACAGACAATTTGTTCGCAGCTTCTGCCCTATCCTCCTCCAACAACCTCAATTGCCGCTCTTTCTCCTGATAAGAAAAATAAAGATGCAAAGCCGAATAAGGTAACAACAGAACCAGACTTGTATTGATCGCCGATTCTTTGAACACACTTAAATATTCACGTTCCGGGTTTAACACCAATGTATAAATCGTATAAAACAGAGACATAAAAAATATCTCCAGAATAATCCACAACGAATATCCTCCGACCGATATATCATGCTTCCTACCCCAATAATACATAACGATCCGGCTGATCACCACTACCAATACGCCGGTAAGGATTATCAGGCTGGAGAACACAAAAAACTTAAATTCCGAAACCGGATACCAATTGGACGAGCTGAACGGCTTATAAATATTGATAAACACCAAAGCGAAAAGTGCTGTCAGCAGAACCAGGCGAACGATGTTCGACTTCTCATAAATATAAGCGGGTATTTTATGACCGAGCATTCCCATATCTTTTGCCTCTTATTTGGTAACAAATGTAATAGTAAATCCCGAAACATTCACCCCGCATATAAAAATTTCACCCCACTATTCGGGTTTATGCCCCTACCTGAGTTCGCTGGAACCATTTATTTGCAAGGATTGTTTTAATAGTGTTTGTTTGCATCAAAAATCGATTGTTATGGATATCTCACTTCGCGCACAACAGCTAAACAGCCTTTTCTCGTATGATAAAAAGGCACGCCAGGAAGAGAGCCGCCTGGAAATAACTCCCTTTCGTTTTACGCAGACAATAGGTGCCAGCGAAATTAACGAATTCCAGAAAGAGCTCGCCACGACAAAAGATTCCCCCGTTATACCGAACCTTTTGCTTTTGCTCAAAAAGGAACAATCAAGGCTATTTCGTACGACCGTACTTTCGACAAGAGCAGGCCGGTTTCCGTAAAAGAGCTGGATATTCCGGCATCCAACTACACTGTCATTTATCCAAAAGACGAAAAAACAATAGCAATGTTCGACGGCAACGGATATACGACATTCTATTTACCGAAAGGAAAACAGGAAATCGAAATACAGTTGGCAAATGAAATGCCGATTGCCGACTTCCGCTATGTTCCCAACCAGGGACGTGATGCTGGAGGACATATTTCAAACTACCAGTTGTTTGTAAATAACAAGAAAGTTGCAGAAGGCGAATTCTCGAATATCAAACATAATCCGATAGAACAGGGAATCCGTTTCCCGGCTGTAAAAGGAAACAAGATATGGTTTGTAGCAACCCGCATCGTCGATAATCAGCCCCAGGCAGGGATCGGCGAGTTTTCTGTAATTACAGAATAAATTGTACAGGCACATAGTCTTTTGATCCAATTCAAAGATTATGTGCCATACAATACAAAAAGAGTCTTGTGCTGTTACGAATTATACTTCTTTTCTATATCCCTTTTCCGTTTTAATGCCTCCAAGAAATAATAATCAGCATAATTGAGTGGAACATCTATTTCACCATTATGAGGTATACTTCCCACACAATGCATTAATAGAAAATTCCCATTCTTTCCCAATTCCGCACGATATGCCGGAGAAGCCAAGCTCTCCATAATACGGTCAGCATATGCCTTATATGTCTGCGGTTCAGAGACTCTCATCGTTGTTATTTCATATAAGGCAGAAGCGATACAAGCCGCAGCCGAAGCATCCCGATAGTCATTTGGTATGTTAGGAGCATCCATATCCCAGTAAAAAATAAAATCATCAGGAGTATTTTTATGAGTAAACATAAAATGGATTGATTTTAACGCCTGGTCCAGATATTTCCGATCTCCCGTTTCACGATAACAAAGCGTTAACCCATAGATACCCCAGGCTTGCCCACGGCTCCATGCCGATTCATGTGCATATCCCTGTGCAGTATGACGGAAACGAACGGAACCATTCTCCATACTGTAATCTACCACATGATAACAGCTGCCATCCGGACGATACTGTTCCTTCATGGTACGATCCACATGGGAAACAGCAATCTTATAGAATGTCGAATCGCCGGACAATTTTGTTGCAGCAAATAATAACTCCAGGTTCATCATATTATCAATAATGACAGGACATTCCCAACCACGTTCGGAAATCCATCCCCTGTCAACATTCCAGGACTGAATGATACCCGCCACAGGCCGGAAACGGGTCGATAAAGACCGGGCAGCCTCAACAATCACATTTTTATACTCCTCATCTCCTGTTAAACGTAATCCATTGCCGAAACTGCAATAGATCATAAAACCGACGTCATGATTCCATGTAATGTTTTTGGCATCCTTAACCTCCTCTGTATACTTTCGGGCTATAGGTAGCAACGTCTTATCTCCCGTCAATTCATACAAATACCATATAGAACCTGGGAAAAAACCGCTTCGCCAGTCGGTCAGATTACAGTAATAAACGGAGCCGTCTGAATTCAAGGTAGTCGGATTCATAAACTTACCGCTAGCTTCAATAAGTTTTATCTCATTACCTATCTGTTTATGGGCAAACTCCACATTTTCTTCAATAAACTCCTTCTTCACTTCACTACATGAAATCAACGCAGCACAGAAAGCCATACCCATTAAATACTTCATTTTTACCATATTATATATTTATTTTTGATGCAATTACATGTCTAATCTCCTGATAATAAGACTTTGATTACCTGTATGGTGCTATCTGAAACCGAAGCCGATAAAACCGTATAACCTTCTATAGGTTTTTCATTTTCCGTCTCTCTTTTTGCCCTTTTTGTTGTAAACGAAGCGTTAACCGGCGATTCAATCTTCAAAAAGAATGATTTACCATCTTTTCGTAAAATTGCCGTATTTCCATTACATTCAACATCGGCAGAAGTAATCACAGACCATTGAACCGATTGCTCCGCATTTTTTAACCCTACGCTGTCCGTAATCATTATCCGGGTATCATCCAATAAACAGAAAGTCCGGTAAACAAAGCGGCTCTGTTCCTGATAAGCCGTACTCATATCCATTGTTACAAAAGGGCGGACAGCTTTATCGTCACAATCTTTGATTTCTCCCATCCCAGCTGAATTTTGTAATTGATTATCGATCGACAGAGTATTATGACTAAAATTGGAATTCCTGAAATAAGTCCACCTCCGGCCAGTCGGCTTATAATCCCAGAATCCGGGCAAACTGTAATTATCCGTCCCCAGATCATCAGTCCACCTTATCCCGTTTGTTTCTACAATGAAAGTTCCGATATCCAACTGTTGATGTGCCATATCCGGATCGCCGGTCTTAGCGATCAGATAAATACTGTTGGATACATTCCTGTCTCCATTAAATACAACAATATCATTTATTCCTCTGTAGACGTTTAACTTCGGCAAGGTTTCTGAAGCAGAAAAAGCTGTATCATACCAGGGAATAGACAAAAAATAAAATCTGAAATAATTCCCGCTTTGTACTGTTTCCGAAAGGACCTTCCTATAAAACGATGCAGCTTCCGGCTGATTGAATGCTTTACTGAAATAAAAATAAATAGGCTCTGCTGTCGGCGCCGTACTTCCGGAATTAGCAAAATTAAATATCTTGCCGGAAGGACTTGTGCTATGCATATAATACAAAACACTTTTATCCACACCCTGCATTTCAGAAAGCCCGAAATCCTGTCCGAGATTATCATTCAAAGCTTTTAATAAGAGCGAAAGATACATATTGGTATATCCCCAATAGGCAGGTCCTTCATAACAAACTCCATCCGGCGCCAGATGTTTCAGACAATTAGGTACATACTTTACAGCTTCACCGATAATATGTTGAGTAAGTTCAGGATAATATTCCTCAATAACTAAAGCTCCTAATACCATCCCTGTATTACAAACCACATTCCAGTTCGTCTCACGTTTGGCCCAAGAATCACTGTTACCGTTTTTATACTCTTCGACAACAAGATCCAATGCTTTCGTTTTAATAGAACTGACAATCAATCGTTTTGTCACAGGAGACAGCACATCATATAACCAGTCGTATCCGATAGCAACCGCAGTCGTCATTTCTGCAACATCTAGATAATGGGCTGGATCCCAATCCTGATAATTACAAACATGCACCAATTCCTTTTCTGCCTTCTCAGCAAACCGTTTATCTCCACTGAGCCGGTAAGCCAGGGACAGGTTAACCATTCGGTATACCTGTTCACGACTGACCGACAATATATCTTTCGTCTGTTTAACCTTCATGCGCGGATCCTCCTGTAATGGAACAACCAATAATCGTTCCGCTTCCTTCATCAAACCGGCACGTAAGCTGTCCAATAAAGGTTCTCTACCCGCTAAAGCCTGAACTCTTTGTTCTTCCTGCTTACTAAACAGTAACCTGGGATGCTGCTGCAACACCCTTTCAGGAAAAAGGGCCGATGCATCTTTGCAATTTACCACCGAAGAAAACAAAAAGAATGATAAGCTCACTAAACTAATAAATCTCATAAATTGATACATTAAAATTACATTTTGAACGGATTTACCATCCCGGATTCTGCTTCAACGCTTCGTTACGCTCTATCTCTACACCAGGTATAGGCCAAAGCATATCCCGTTCGGAGAACTTATGAGTATAGATAAATTCACCATAAATATTGATTGCATCTACCTCACTCATAGCCTTGCTTGCTATTTCCCATCCCCAACGGCGCAAATCACTGAAACGTAATCCTTCTCCCGCAAACTCAACAGCACGTTCTTTTCGTATACGTTCAGCCATCTGCTCTTTAGATGTAACAAGCATCCATGCTGGACCGGAGTTTAATCCGGGCATATCTACTCTGGCTCTTACCTTATTGAATTCGGCAACAGCTTTATCCAGTTGGTTATTTTCATTATAGGCTTCCGCCAACATCAGCAATACATCCGCATAACGAATCAGAGGAAACTCAAAAGGAGTATGTAAACGGTCACTAATAGCTCCTCCAAGATCATATTCAACTACAAATTTGCGATATAAATAAGATATCCAGCCTTTATTATTTCGTATGGTTCCCTGATTTTCATTTCCTTGCACATTATGATCCATCGCAAACAACATATCCCGTGGAGTCGTCTTTCCAATACACCCTTTATAAATAGAATAAGGGACAATCAAAGTTGCCATCATACGAGGATCCCTGCTTTTATATATATTCAATATTTGCGCTGTATCTACATCTCTCAATCCAATAACAGCCCCTGACGCATCCATCTCTACACTAAACAATTCTTTACGCTGATCCGGAGTAGCTTCATTGTATCCGGGAAAAACATCATTCCAACTGAAAGGACGGCCATCTTTGAGTTCATACATATCTGCCAATTGAGTGGAAGGAACAGTATTGTTCCAACAACTACCAAACGCACTGCGTGTCCCCATCAATGCTTGCATAGCCATACCATACTCTGTTCCGACACCACTTTTATTCTGTACGGAAAAGATCATCTCAGAACTCTTATCTCCATTATAAAGTTTAAATATATGAGCATAATCAGTGTCTAGGCCATATCCATAATTGTTAGACTTGTTATTGACAATCTCTTCAAAATCCGCAATAGCATTCTGCCATTCTTTATTATAAAGATAAACTTTTCCACGCAAAGCATAGGCTGCCCCTTTCGTCGCACGACCATAATCAGAATCATTATGCCTGACCGGAAGATAAGCGACAGCCTCATTCAAGTCACTGATGATATGTGCACGGATCTCTTCCGCGGAGCTTCTGGGTTTCTTCAAGCCAACGTATTCCACATTCAGATCCGTCGTTTCATCATAATAAGGAACACCGCCATATAAGTCCAACAGAGTAAAATAAAACATTCCCCGCAAGAATCTGGCTTCAGCCATATACTCCTTTTTTTGTTCCTCGGTAAGAACATCCATAGTCGGTATAACCCGAAGGTAGCTGTTAGCTCTCTGAATCCCATCATACATTGTTTGCCATTTGGATTGAATTTCTGCTGAACGATCAGAATAAGTACCCAGATACATCATATAATAATCATATCCATAAGCAATATCAGCCAGGTGATCGAATAAAAACTGGTAACCGTAGGCGTGATTATCCCGCAGCATGCCATAAATTCCCATCAATCCTTGTTTCGCATGTTCTTCCGTTTGGTAGAAAAGGTTCTCACTTACTTTATCACCGGGATAAGTATTAAGATCATAACATCCGTTGAATGTGGCAGATGTCAATAAAATAGAAATATATATCAGTATTTTTTTCATGTTTCAAAATATTTAAAAGGTAAGATTCAGTCCAAATGTTGTTAATCTCATTGTTGGATACTTAGTACCTGATATTTCCGGGTCAAGCCCTTTATATCCCGTAAATGTCAATGCGTTATCTATACTGACATAGAAGCGAAGGTTATCCAGCAACAGTTTCTGGGAAAGCTGCTTCGGGATAGTATATCCTAATTGTATATTCTTTACCCTTACATAGGATCTGTCCTGGACCCAAAAGTCGCTGGCTACACTGTTACGTCCATCACTGTAATCCAACAAACGCGGATAAGTAGCATCTGTTCGCCCCGAATACCAGCGTCCGTCAGCAATTGTCTTATTAATCTGATTACCCCGGCGAACTAAAGGCCAAAAGCTAGCTCCATCCTGACCGCTCCAGTACTCTTTCAGTCCTGTTGCCCCCTGAAGAATACATGAGAAGTCCAATCCTTTCCAACTTGCTCCGAAATTGAAGCCAAAAGTGACAGTAGGGTTGGTCCCATTACCAACCATGATACGGTCTTTATCCGTAATACACCCGTCACCATCAATATCTTTATAAAGGAAATCGCCCATTTCCGGTTTTTTATACTGGGAAAAAGCATCCGGATTTTTCTCTTCCATGGCCCGGACCAATGCCAGATCCTCTTCTGTCTGAATAATACGATCTACGGAAAGAACATACTGAATATTGATTGGTTGTCCTTCCAATATCATATTAGTCCCACTAATAGACGGTTCATCACCTTTAAATTTAGTTACTTCGTTTTTTACGTATGATACATTCCCTCCCACAAAGTAATCTACTTGCCCGATACGGTCAGTCCACGTCAGATTCAATTCAAGACCTCTGTTACGGACCTGGGCAGCATTTGATTTAGGAACAGTTGCATTCCCATGCACTAACGGAGCAGGTAAATCAATCAGGATTCCCTTGGTATTTTTTACGAAGAAATCAACATTACCACTCAATTTCGAAACACCGAAATCAATTCCCACATTTGTTAAATAGGTCGTCTCCCATGTCAAACCGGCATTAGACAAGGCCCTTTGCGCCATCCCAATCTGTACGGAATTATTCAATGTATAATTTGAGGCAGAATAAAACATCTGATAATCATAATCACCTACCGAATTGTTTCCCAATGAGCCATAAGAAGCACGTATTTTAAACTGGTTGACAAGATCTATATCTTTCATAAATCCTTCTTCACTCATACGCCAACCGGCAGAAAAAGAAGGGAAGAAACCTCTTCTGTTTTTTCCTGCAGCAAACCGGGAAGAATTATCCATACGAAGATTGGCTTCAAACAAATATTTCTCATCCCAGTTCAGGTTTACTCTTCCAAAGAAAGAATGCATAGCCCAGTTAGAATAGTTTCCTGTCGCTGTAGCATTGGCCGTTGCGGCATTCAATTCCGTCATTTCCGGAGCGATCAAATCTTCCTTACTGGCCTGGAACCAATTATAACGATACGCTTCCTGGCTGCCTCCGACTGTCGCCTGAATATTTAATCGGTCTATATCTGTTTCATAACGAATAATTCCATCCATATGATTCCGTACCCATTTTTCGTCATGATTGGTCACTTTTGTCTTTCCTGTTCCGGCAGTCTGGACAGTATTACTATACAAATTCCATATATCATGAAACACGGGCTGTTCATAACGGTATCTATTTTGAAAATCATATGTATAAGATCCTTCTATGGTCAATCCTTTAAAAGGTCTGATCTGTGCATAAAAACGCGATACCATTTTATTTGTTGTCCGATTTCCCTTTGTACTGTTTAACTTACGCAATATATTATTGGTACCAGACTGGGCATCATCTTCCGGATTATTGACACCACCATACCGCCCGTCTGGTGCCTGGAAACACATCCCGGGAGTCGTTGCCTGCAAATGTGTATAAAATAAACTGCCTGTACCTTCCGTCTGGATCAATCCCAGATCTTCTTTTCCACGATAACCATAGGCATTAACTCCAATCGTAAACCATTCTTTGACTTCCGCATCCAGGTTCACACGGGCACTATAACGGTCATAACCGGAATTTTCCATAATTCCCGGATTCTTCAGATAATTTCCGGATATGAAATAATGAATTTTATCAGAACCTCCGGTAATGGATATGGTATGATTTTGCAACCATCCTGTTTTGAATGCAGCATCTTGCCAATCCGAATTCGGATATTTTACAGAATCACTATTCCCGGCAGCACGCCACTCGTCTATTTTTTCCTGACTAAACGGTGTCGGCAGATTACTGTTTCTTTCTCCTTCATTAAACAGTTCCATATAATCTGCATAGTTGGTGACAAGGTCCATACGATGAGCAACCTGTTGCATAGTTACATAACCGTTATAAGAAATTCTGGAACCGCCTGTTTTACCTTTACGGGTTGTGACCAGGATAACACCATTAGCAGCACGTGAACCATAAATTGCAGACGAAGCAGCATCTTTCAGCACAGAAATACTTTCCACATCCTGCGGATTAATATCGTTCATACTCCCCGGAACCCCATCAATAACAACTAATGGATCAGAATTATTCAAAGTACCTTGTCCGCGTACCCGTATAGTTGCTCCATCATTGCCAGGCCGCCCTCCACTACCTTGTGTCACAGATACACCGGCAGCCATACCCGAAAGTCCTGCTGACAATGAAGTAATAGGACGGCTATCTACCATCTTACTCATATCAACAGATGATACAGCTCCTGTCATATTCACTTTTTTCTGTGTTCCATATCCCACAACCACAACTTCATCCAAGGCTTGTGAATCTTCTTTTAATTGGATCATAAAAGAATTTTTTCCATTTACCGGTATACTTTGTTCTATATAACCGATATAAGAAACCGTCAATACTGCACCAGGAGACACCTGCAAAGAAAAACGTCCTTCCATATCAGTGACCGTTCCGTTAGTAGTTCCTTTTTCTACTACATTCGCTCCGATTACCGGTCCCTGTGCATCTTTTACTGTTCCCGTAACAGTCACTTTCGCTTGTTGGGATAATAGCAACTTTTCCGTTATACCTTCCCCGGCACTAACCGGATTGGCTTGGACTATTCCCACGGACAAGAATAGTGTGGCCATTCCTGCAAACATTGTTTTCCTAAAAGAAGGAATGTTCAAATCACTCGTCATAAATAGGTAGATTTAGATTAATAAATTCAGATAAACTCTGAGGCAAAAATAGCCGGGTACACAAAAAAAGACCTATACATAGCGTCCGTTTTTTATATACACACAGTCCAAATAGAAGATTTAACTATTTGATTATAAATGATTAGCCATTTCACTTCTCTTTTTTCCGAAATTGAGTCGGCGAAACCCCGAATTTTGTCTTAAAACAACGACTGAAATATATGGTAGAAACAAATCCCAGTTGATCCGAGATTTCACTCACCAACATATCCGGCCGTTCCTGTAGCAGAACCGCTGCACGTTTGATACGCTGATTTTGTATAAATTCACTCGGCGTCATACCTGTAAGATTTTTCATTTTTGCAAAAAAGGAACTACGTCCCATATTCAATTCACGGGCAAGTATATTCACATCGAAATCCTGGTCACCCATATGTTCATCTATAATTTCTACAATACGATTCAGTAATTTCTGGTCCAGCGAAGTAGAAGCCAGCAACTGTACATCAAAATCACCTTGCTGAGTCAATCTGGATTTCAGCAATAAACGATTACGAATTAAATTATTACAACGCATCAGTAAAACTCTTGCATGGAAAGGCTTACTCACATAATCATCCGCTCCCTGCTGGAATCCTTCAATATTATACTCAACAGAATCAAGGGCTGTCAACAAAACGACAGGAATATGGCAAAGATCAATATTATTCTTAATTTTCATACACATTTCCATGCCACTCATCAAAGGCATCATAACATCACTGACCACCAAATCCGGTTTTTCCTCAATAGTCTTCCGTAAACCTTCTTCTCCATTTCCAGCTAATATCACCTGATAAAAAGGAGTAAACAAGGTATTTAATATTTGTAGCAACTCCTCATTATCTTCCACTATCAGTATCTTATAAGAACCAACCTTCAGATCCGGAAAAGTTGTGTCCATCTCTTTATATTCTTCCGGTAAAACGGAATCCGGCAACGATCCCCGTTTGATCATAGGCTCTTCCGGAACTTCCAGAAGAATGGTATTTCCATCATTCTCAAAATGGGTTTTACCTTTTAATAAGGTAATCGTAAAAATTGTACCATATCCTAACTGGCTTTGTACCGTAATCTCTCCATGATGAAGGTTGACAATGTTCTTACTCAATGCCAGCCCTAATCCGGTTCCCGGATTGGCCTCAGACAATTGTTTCCCGTTTTCCGCCTGATAAAAACGGTCAAAAATACGTGACACATCACCAGACGATAGTCCGATACCCGTATCGATCACTTTTATATGAACATTATTCTCATCCGGAGAAATATACAAATCTACCACACCTCCCGGTTTAGTATATTTGAAAGCATTGGACAAAAGATTATAAAAGACCTTTTGCAGTTGATTGGAATCAAACCACAGCAGAACATCATTTTCTTCATGATGAAGTTTAAAGGAAATCGTTCGTTGGGCAGCCAATTCACAATACGAAAGATAAATATCCTTCAAAAAAGGAACCAGATTTTGTTCACAGACACGCAACGAAACATAATTCTGCTCGAGTTTCCTAAATTCCAACAATTCGGAAATCATATTCCTCATGCGAGTAGCATTCTTACTAATCTTAACAATCCTATTATATAAAGTTGGAGGAAGTGATGAACTCTGGAGCAACATATCCACCTGACTGAAAATAAGCGTCAGCGGAGTCCGGAACTCATGGCTGATGTTAGTAAAAAAACGTAGTTTGGCCTGATTAAGTTCTTCATTCCGCTCTTTCTCTTCTCTTTCTTTCTCAAGAGAAAGGGCCAATCTTCTTCTGGCATTTATCGTGCGAATTGTCAGATAAACAATTATAATGGTAGTCAGGGTATACAGAATCCATGCCCAGACCGTATTATACCAAGGTTGTGCAATCAGGATGTTCAGAGAAATTTCACGTCGGTTCATCAAGTGCTGCGGTAAAATCTTTTCACGAACCAACAGTTTATATTCCCCGGGATCCAGATTCGTATAATAAATACTGGAGGAAAAAGAGGATACCCAATCTTCATCAAAACCGACCAGTTTATATTGATATTCATTATTCTTCTGAATATCAATATAATTAGTAGTTGCAAAATTTATGATCAGATTGTTTTGTTTATTATTCAGGTGAATCGACTTATTAAAAGGGAAAGACTCTTTCAAGATCCCGCCCGAAACAGCCCCCGGATATATTCTTTTATTATGGATATACAGTTCCGAGAAATATAAAGAATAATTCTTTTCCTTTTGATCCAGATCTTCCCGGAAGAAAGAGGCAAGCCCGTCATTTCCTCCGACAAACAGTTCATTATTTCTGCAAACCAAAATACCACATCCATCCGCAATTGAAGTGATAGGCAAATTTGTTTCCAATGTCACAAACCGGGTATTTTCATTGGAAGGATTCAAAAAAGTAATACCCTTATCGCTGGTAACCAGTAATTCTCCCGAATTTGTTTCCGCTACATTATAACAGTAATTACTTAACAAATGCCCGCTTCCCTGTGAGTAATGGATAAAGGAATCGGATTGTTTATCATACCGGTATAAACCTCCTCCCAAAACAACAAAATAAATATCGCCGTTATTGGTCGTAATAATCCGTTTAGGTTCAAATTGAATACCGTATTGAGGCAGAAAATATTTTTTCTGATTTTCCGGATCAGCTAGTCTAATCCTGATAAGGGAAGTTCCGATCATAATCCATATATTCTCTTCCTTATCAATCGTAAAATTCTGTGCATTTCTACATAACCATTTAAACTCACCCGTATCAAGATCCATAACAAAAGTCCCGTTCATTGCACTCACATATAACTTATCATTATGAATCATCGTGTGAAAAATAATACCATCCGGTTTCACATCTTCTTTCTCATAATCATCCAAATAATTATGAAAAATACCGGTTTTTATATCAAACCGAGTCAGTCCTCCATAGTGCGTACCAATATATAACTGATCTCGTTTTTCGTCATACGCAATACACTTCAAATTATTCTGTAAGACAGAATTAGAAGGTCCCGCAGTAAAATATTTGAATGTACGCGTTTTACGGTCCATAAAATTCAACCCGCCTCCTTCGGTACATATCCAGATATTACCATTCTTATCCTCAGCCAAATGGCCGACAAAAGAATAATTCAAACATTCTTTCCGAAAAGGATTATCCGTATAATGAGCAAAAATTTCCTTCTCCGGATTAAAATAGTTCGCACCTCCATAATAGGTTCCTACCCATATTGTTGCCTGCATATCTATATAAACAGAAAATACGGAAGAATGAGACAGACTACCCGGTAGATGGTCCTGTCGGTACACAGTAAATTTATCTGTATACGGATTATATTTATGTAATCCTAAAAAGGTTCCGAACCAGATGTTCCCAAATCTATCCTCTGCAAAACTCCGTATCTGATTGCTTTCTATATGGTAAGGTTCCGCATTAGAATCCGAATACCAGACGACCTTCTCATCCGGCATTATCCGGTACAGTCCTCCGGTACGGCAACCAGCCCATATTTCACCTGAAGTACTTTCAAATAAACGGTAAAATTCCGGTCCGTCAACCAGACAACGTGCTTTTTCTCCTTTTTCAATCACATATAATCCTTCATACGTTCCAACCCAAATTTTATTTCCAGAGACCAGCAAACTGGATATATCCGGTATATCTTCCTCTGTATAAAGCAATAAACTATCCCCTTTTTCATCATAACGACAAATCATGCCATCATACCCCGTCCATATATCACCATTTGAAGATGTGACCGTTTTTGCCTTATATTTCCCAATCACATGGAACTTTTCTTCCCGGATATCATACCTCACCAAAGAATCACAAGTTCTGAAAAAAATATCTCCCTGCCGGTTGCCGACCAGATGATCACATTCATGTCCTAACAAAACATTTATAGAACTCTCCTGGTCCGGATTTTCCCATCCCTTATATACCCGCATTCGTTCTCCGTCATACACACTGAGTCCTTCACGCGTACCGAACCACATCCGTCCCAGTTGGTCCTGATAAATAGACATAACAGAGACCTGCGATAATCCGTCACTCATACCAAGATGCTTAAAATAAACCGGATAAATAACTTGGTGAATGAACAAAAAACACAACAATATCAGTAGTTTTTTCATCTTATTTACGAAACTAAATAAAAGAGTCTTCTTGTATCCCCGCTTATTCACAATTACATTATGAATTATACAAAGATAGAGATATTTTATTCACTGCAATATCAATTGCTCAGTCTTTCGATAGTTTGTTTGCCGCCTCTGCCCGATCCTCTTCCAGCAATCTCAACAGCCGTTCTTTCTCCTGATAGGAAAAATAGAAATGTAAAACCAAATAGGGCAACAGCAGAACCAGGCGAACGATGTTCGACTTCCCATAAATATAAGCGGGTATTTTATGACCGAGCATTCCCATATCTTTTGCCTCTTATTTGGTAACAAATGTACTAGTAAATACCGAAACATTCACCCCGCATACAAAAATTTCACCCCACTATTCGGGTTTATGCCCCTGCCGCAGTTCGCCGGAACCATTTATTTGCAAGGATTGTTTTAATAGTGTTTGTTTGCATCAAAAATCGATTGTTATGGATATCTCACTTCGCACACAACAACTGAACTGCCTTTTTTCGTATGATAAAAAGGCACGCCTGGAAGAGAGCCACCTGGAAATAACTCCCTTTCGTTTTACGCAGACAATAGGTGCCAGCGAAATAAACGAATTCCAGAAAGAGCTCGCCACGACAGAATTCTGTTCCGTCACCGACGACCATATCCAGGAAAATAAAATATTCAATTATACCGTATTCGCTCCTTCCGGAAAAGAGAAGCGCGACAAAGCCATTATCCTCCTGCACGGACTGAACGAACGAACCTGGGAAAAATACCTGACCTGGGCCGAATACCTGACCGAGTCGACCGGAAAGCCGGTCATACTTTTCCCGATCGCTTTCCACATGAACCGGACACCGGGCAGCTGGTGCAATCCGCGAACCGTGTTACCCTGGGTCGGTAAACGGAAACAGGAAATAGACAACCTGGTAAATTCCACTTTCGCCAATGTAACATTAAGCAGCAGACTGTCGATAAATCCGTTGCGTTTCTATGCTTCAGGACGCGAATCGGTGTATAACCTCTGGCAACTGGTCTATGAGATCAAGAGCGGAAGACATCCTCTATTCAAAGAAGACACCTCCATCAATCTGTTTGCCTATTCCATCGGAGCATTGCTGTCGCAGGTATTATTACTGAGTAATCCGGAGAAAATGTTCAACGATACCCGTCTGTTCATGTTCTGCGGAGGCTCCATTTTCAGCGAAATGGATGGTAACGCACGCGATATTATGGACAAGGATGCATTCGACAGCCTACAACGCTTTTATCGTCATGACTTTCTGGAAAACCGATCTTTACCGACTTCGTTCAGGAATGATTTTCTCGAACAGGCATTCAAGGCTATGATACGTCCGGATGTTCTGCAGGAATACCGCGAATCCTTTTTCCAGAAAGCGTGTAACCGGATAAAAGCGATCTCATTGAAGAAGGATGTCGTCATGCCTACAAACGGAGTGATCAAGGCATTGGGTAAAGCATCCGACAAAATACTGGAAGAACTGGATTTTCCTTTCTCTTATTCGCATCAGATACCGTTCCCTTTCCGGGCAAAGATCGACCAGACACTCGTAAACCGGGAGTTCAACAATATATTCAGTAAGGCGGCAGCATTCTTATAAGCTAAAAACAAAAAGCGAACGCAGACTTGTATCATCTACGTTCGCTATTATTTTTAATACTTGCTTTATCTTATAATTACTCCAACGTAATCACCTTATATTTCGGAACCAACGCCTTCATAACCACCCATCCGATCAGATAAGCAACAGAACATACGCAGAAGATAATAAAATATCCGGCCGGTTTTCCTTCAAATCCCATAAACGTCATGTGAGTTTCATCAGCATAGACAAACAGGTTACCTGCCACTTTCTGCAGGATCATCGAACCGACACCTCCAGCCATACCACCGATACCGGTAATACTAGCGATAGCAGATTTCGGGAACATATCGCCTACCGTAGAGAAAATATTGGCAGACCAGGACTGGTGAGCCGCACCACCGATACCGATCAAAATAACCGGGAACCAGGGAGAAATAGTACCTAACGGCTGCGCCAACAATACGACCAACGGGAAGAAAGCGAAGATCAGCATCGCTTTCATACGGGCAGCATACGGATTCATACCTGTACGGTTGATAAATATAGTCGGAAGTTTACCCCCGTAAATAGAGAGCATCGTAATCGCATATAACGTAAAGATCAATGCCATTCCCAGCGGATCGGAAGTCTTGATCCCGAATTGTGTATTCAGATAAGAAGGAGTCCAGAACAAGAAGAACCACCATACACCATCCGTCATAAATTTACCGACGATGAACGACCAGGTCTGCTTATAACTGAAACATTGCCAGAAACCGATCTTTTTCTCATCTTCTTCTGTTTTTGCAATTCCACCGTCTTCATCCTTATCCTGTTCGATATAGGCCAACTCGGCAGCATTCACATGTTTACTCTTATCGGGAGTGGTGTACATAAACACCCACATTCCCATCCAGATAAAACCAAGCGCACCGATCACGACAAAGGCCATTTCCCATCCCAGCCATTTAGCCAACGGCGGAATACTGAGCGGAGCGATCAAAGCTCCGATAGAGGCACCGGCATTGAATATAGAGGTCGCGTAAGCACGGTCTTTCTTCGGGAAATATTCGGCTGTTACCTTAATTGCTGCCGGGAAGTTTCCGGCTTCACCCAATGCCAGCACACAGCGGGCAACCAGAAAACAATACATACTGACAGTCGCCAGTACAACAACAACATCACCTGTTGCGGCGATCAGCTCGGCTGCACTATCCATTCCCACATAATGTTCCGTTACAAGACCACATAAAGCATGCATACAGGCACCCACCGACCAGACACCGATCGACCAGAGATATCCTTTTTTTGTACCCATCCAGTCGATAAAGCGACCGGCAAAAAGCATACAAATAGCGTATACGATAGAAAATACAGATGTGATCGTACCGTAATGAGATTCGTTCCAATGAAATTCGGGTTTGATAAATTCATCCCAGGTTAGTGATAAGACCTGACGGTCGAGATAATTTACTGTTGTCGCAAAGAACAACATCGCACAGATCGTCCATCTGTACTGGGTCATTTTCTGACCAACATTGCCTAATGTACTCATTTCTTACTGGTTTTTCATGATTTGCGGCAAATATATATCATTTTTTTTAATTACAAAGCATATTGTGTGTGCGAATACACGATTATTTACATTTAATTGGAAACATACAGTAATACGAGAATATAATCAGGAAATGATTTCATAGAGAGTTGGGTGCTATGTTTTTTTTCATCATCTTTGTATAAAGAAAACACACAACACATTACAGGCTGTCTTTATGAGAAAATCTATTCTATACCTTCTGCTGATGATTTTCTGTCTGTCCGGGCTATATGCCGCAAACAGAAAGCCATTCAACTATTACTTTTCACATATTTCAAGTGAAGACGGTTTATCTGAAAGTCAGGTAAAAGTAATATTACAAGACAGTTACGGATTTATGTGGTTCGGTACGAAGAACGGACTGAACCGCTATGACGGAACCTCTATCCGTACGATCAATTGCGACGATTATATGGCAGGGACAAGCAATCACAATATATCCGCCCTTTTCGAAGATGAAAATAAAAAGTTATGGGTAGGCACCGACCGGGGCGTATATATCTATGATCCGGTCCACGACATATTCTCTTTCATTGACATGGAAGCAGAGAATGGAGAGAAAATGTTCAACTGGGTAGCTAAAATCACTTCCGACCACGAAGGAAATATCTGGATACTGATCCCTGACCAGGGTGCATTCCGTTATAAAGACGAGAAATTATATTATTATGCCATCACCAATAAAGACAATATCAAGCGGGAAAGCCCTGGAGCCATTTGTGTAAGAGAAAACGGAGAAGTGTGGATCGGGACAACAGGAGTCGGCATCTTCCGTTACGACCCGAAAACGGATTCATTCACCCAATACCATACCGACAAAGAGGGTAATACCCTGATGGGAGAACATATCTTCGCCATGTGCGAATATGGTGACTGGATCGCCCTGGCAGTCCATGACGGCGAACTGAAAAAGTACAATCCGGCTACCAACGTCCTGCAAACAGTGAAAGCACCGGGCGTACATCATACGATATTACGTGATGTAGTTTGTTTTGATAAGAAAAGACTTTGGGTCTGCTCGCACGCCGGCCTGTTCATTGTCGATGAAGAGAACAAAGAAGTGATCCATCTGAAAGAAGACCTGATGCACTCATACAGCCTCTCTGATAATATCATTTTCTGCATTCATAAAGACAGGGAAGGCGGGATTTGGCTCGGTACTAAGTTCGGAGGTGTCAACTACCTGCCGAATCATAAACTGTTGTTTGAGAAATATGTACCTTCCAGTTCGGAAAAATCGCTCAATACGCGGCGTATCCGTGAGATTGCGGAAGCTCCCGACGGTAATATATGGATCGGGACGGAAGATAACGGCATCAATATTCTGAATCCGGCAACCGGCGAAGTAACGCAAATCGACTATCCGGTTTCCGACAGAAAGAACCATCTCATGACCCAATCCCTGAGCATCCACGACGGAAAAGTATACTGCGGCTTATTCAAATACGGGCTGGACATTATTAATATATCCGACCATTCGATCAAACACTACACCCACCAGCAATTAAATCTCGATGAAGAAAGCGTCTATTCCCAGCTGATCGACAGCAAGGGGCGCCTTTGGGTCGGGAATGCATGGGGACTATCCAGAGCAGAGGCCGGTTCTTCGGTTTTTACCCGGATACCGGAAATAGGGCTCGACTGGATCGTATGTATGAAGGAAGATAAGAAAGGACGGATATGGCTTGCTTCCATGGGAAGCGGCGTATGGAAATACACACCGGAAGACAACTCGTTCAAGAAATACTTTAACGACTCGAAAGATGCAAACAGCCTGAGTTCAAATTCCGTCAGTTCCGTTATGGAGGACAGCAAAGGACAGATATGGTTCTCTACCGACCGGGGTGGTATCTGCCGGTATAATGAAGCCGACGATAATTTCACCACCTTCTCCAAAGAACAGGGATTACCCGATGATGTAGCTTATAAAATACTGGAAGATAAAAACCACAATTTCTGGTTCGGTACCAACCAGGGGCTTGTGAAATTTAAACCGGAGACCGGTGATATCCGTGTATTTACCGTACAGGACGGACTGATCGGCAACCAGTTCAACTACAATTCGGGGGTGAAGGCTAGCAACGGGAAATTCTACTTCGGGACGATCGACGGGCTGATCGCCTTCAATCCGGACGATGACCAGCAGAGCGATTTCATATCGCCGGTTTATATTACTAAATTCAGCATATATAATAAGGAAGTAACAGTGCATACCCCTCGCTCGCCGTTGAGTAAAAGTATCCTGCATACGAACCGGATCGTATTGCCCTACGACCAGTCGAACATCAGTTTCGACGTGGCTATACCATCCTATTCGTCGGCACGCAGCGAGGAATGCTTCTATAAGATGGAACCGCTGGACCATAATTGGGTAAAGTCGAACAGCAATCAGAATATATCCTATGCCAAACTTCCTCCGGGCAATTATATCTTCCATGTCAAGGCGACGCAGGATGAAGGGGCGGACAGTCAATCGGCCACATCGCTCCGCATCACTATCCTGCCCCCCTGGTGGTTATCTACCTGGGCCTATTTCGTCTATACGATACTGGTATTATGCCTGGTATACGGATGGTTCCGTTGGTACAAACGGCGTAAGGAACGGCAGATGGAAGAAAAGCAGAAACTTTTCGAAATAGCCAAAGAAAAGGAACTCTACGAAGCCAAAGTGGAGTTTTTTACCGAGATCGCCCATGAGGTACGCACCCCTTTGACACTGATCAACGGACCGCTGGAGACAATCCTCGATATGAATATCCAGGACAGCAAGATCACACGTAACCTAACCGTGATCGCCCAGAACACCAAGCGCCTGCTCGAACTGACCGGGCAGTTACTGGACTTCCGGAAAGTCGGCGCCAATAAGTTCAAGATGGATTTTGCCTGGGTGAACGTCACGACGTTGCTGAAAGATACGATCTTACGCTTCGAACCGACCATCATACAACAGGATAAGGAATTATCCGTCGATATTCCCGAAGAAGAAATCACGGCAGCCATCGACCAGGAAGCCGTCACCAAGATATTGAGCAATCTGCTGAACAATGCCCTGAAATATTCAGCCCATACGATCCGGATCGAACTGCGGCAGGAAGAAACGACCTTCAGTATCCGTGTCACCAGCGACGGGAACCGGATACCGGCCGAACTCAGCCAGCAGATATTCGAACCTTTCTATCAGATCAATAAGCAAGAGGGAACATCGACCGGTGCCGGTATCGGTCTGCCGTTAGCCCGCTCGCTCGCCATGCTCCATTCCGGAAAGCTCTGGCTCGACACCGAAGTTAACGGTAATTCATTTGTACTGACACTGCCTCTTGTCCAGGAAAAAGTCCGGCAACAGGAAAGCGCCGTTATTCAGGAAGAATTCATTTTCCCAGAAGAAGGTACCACCGTCAATGCTGAAGGCCGGAACTATACGCTCCTGCTCGTAGAAGATAACGAGACCATGCGTTCGTTCCTTTCCGAAAAGTTACAGGAGCTGTTCATCACGGAAACTGCTCCAGATGGAAAGGCGGCACTTGAAATCTTGCGCGAACATCATATAGACATTGTCGTCAGCGACATTATGATGCCCGTCATGAACGGTCTCGAACTGTGCAAAGAGATGAAAGCGGACATCGAACTCAGCCATATCCCGGTCATATTCCTGACAGCCAAAAATGACCTCGACAGCAAGATCACCGGCCTACGTTTGGGTGCGGAAGCCTATGTAGAGAAACCATTCTCATTCAATTACCTGGCGACACAGATATTCTCCCTCCTGAACAACCGTCAGAAAGAACGCGAGGCTTTCTCCAAACGTCCGTTCTTCCCGGTCAATAATATGCAGATGAACAAGGCCGATAAAGAATTTATGGACCGGATCATCGCTATTATTCACGAAAACATCACGGATGAAAATTTCGGTGTAGAGAAACTGGCAGAAATATTATTCCTGAGCCGTTCCAGCCTGTTGCGTAAGATAAAGGTTCTGTCCGGACTGTCACCCAACGACTTTATCCGCCTCATCCGCCTGAAGAAAGCGGCAGAGCTGATACTCGACGGCAAGCACCGGATCGGGGAAATTTGTTATCTGGTCGGCATCAACTCTCCTTCCTATTTCAGTAAGATATTCCTGAAGCAGTTCGGGATGACACCGAAAGACTTTGAGAAGCAGAACCAAGGCGCTTCAAACGAGGGATGAGGGAATATCGACTGTGTTCATATTCTTCCGGGAAGTTTCCCGTACTGATAAATGAGTAGGAACGACGATCTGCCGGGGCTTCTCCCGTTTTTTGATCTGTTTGAGAAGCAGGTTACAGCATTCTTCCCCCATTTTATAGGTCTGATGGGTAACAGCTGTCAGGGCCGGTTCCACATAGTTGGAGTGAAGCTCGTCGGTGTATCCGATCAGGGCAATATCGGTAGGGATACAGAGCTGGTGTTTTTTGATCTCTTTCATGGCAGCAAAAGCCAGTGTATCATTCATTGCCAGAATAGCATCCGGCGGTTCCGGTAACGAGAGTAACCGGTTACATCCTTCCCGTCCTTCCTCATAAGTCATCTTTTTACAGACAATCAGGTCATCCTCCACCGGTAAGCCATATTCTTTCAATGCTTCTACATACCCGTCACGGCGTTGTTGGACGATCGCCAAATGATCGGAACCACCCAGGAAAGCCACCCGTTTCGAACCCGACTCCAACAGATGGCAGGTAGCCACCCGCGCCGACTCCTTATTATCGGCAACAACCGAAGGAATCGTATTCGTCAGGCAGACACGGTCGAAAAAGACCAGCGGGATATCCATATCCTCCAAAGAAAGGAAATGAGAGTAATCGGTCGTTTCCTGAGATAGACAGGCCAATATCCCCTCCACCCGCATATTCACCAGATCCTCCACACAATGTACTTCCTGTTCGTATTGTTCATAGGAGGAAGTAATAATGACGGAATACTCATTCTTACGCGCCACGTCATTGATACCGCTGATGATCGATGAATAGAAATGAGTGACAATATCAGGCACGATAATGCCGATAATACGCGGCGTATTTTTCAGCAAGCTAAGGGCGAACGGGTTCGGACGATAATTCCATTCCTCGGCAAGCGCCTTCACACGTTCCCTCATTTCCGGACTGATCTCGTAGCTGTCGTTCAACGCACGGGATACGGTAGAAACGGAAACACCCAGTTCTTTCGCCAGGTCTTTCAATGATATGTGTCTTTTCTTAGGCATCACAAATCCGATTAGGTCCGACAAATATATATTTTTTCCGGCAGATACAAGTGATTACCTCCGAGATAGATGCTATCGTATGCCGACATCGAGCCGTTTATACCCGATTCTTTATTCATATCACAGCTGTGATACAAAAGAAATCCATCTGTGAAACAGACGGAATCCAATAGTGAAACAAAAGAAACGCAACTGTGATATGCAATACTCATAGCGGGATAATAACGATCCGACAGGACCTGCCACGCAAACCTTTGCGTAGATTTTTATGTACAAAACGGTTATAATCAATACATAAAAGCTATACTTTTGGACTATTGCAAACTCAATCTATTTAAACCATGAAGTACTCATATTGCGGAAAAACCGGGATGAAAGTTCCCGTACTAAGTTTTGGAGCATCCTCCCTTGGAAGCGTATTTCACGAAACCCGTGAAGCGGAAAGTATCAAAGCTGTATTCACTGCCATTGAAAACGGGATGAACTTTATCGACGTTTCTCCTTATTATGGGCATTACAAGGCGGAGACAGTATTAGGAAAAGCGTTGAAAGATATTCCGCGCGACCATTTCCTGCTGTCGACTAAAGTAGGGCGTTACGGTAAAGACGGTGTGAACACCTGGGATTATTCTGCCCGGCGGGCCACCGAAAGCATTTACGAAAGTATGGAACGCCTGCACTTGGACTACATAGACCTGATTAACGTTCACGACATCGAATTTGCCGACCTCAACCAGGTGGTAAACGAAACATTACCCGCATTGGTGGAGCTACGTGAAAAAGGGATAGTGAAACACGTCGGTATCACCGACCTGCAACTGGAAAACCTGCAATGGGTAGTCGACCGTGTACCGGAAGGAACGGTAGAGACTATACTCAATTTCTGCCACTACTGCCTGAACGACGATAAGCTGGCTGACTATTTCGATTATTTCGAATCGAAACAGATCGGCATCATCAATGCCTCCCCCCTTTCCATGGGATTATTGTCACAACGGGGTGTTCCCGACTGGCATCCGGCACCGGCGGCATTGGTTAAAGCCTGCCAAAAAGCGGTGCAGCACTGCGCTTCAAAAGGTTATCCGATTGAAAAGCTGGCCATGCAATACTCCGTAAGCAATCCGAGAATCGCAACAACTCTGTTCAGTTCGGCAAACCCGGATAACGTCCGGAAAAATATCCAATATATAGAAGAACCGATCGACTGGGAACTGGTTCACGAAGTACAGGAGATTATCGGCGACCAGAAACGTATAAGCTGGAGTAACTCATGAACAGAAAGATTATAGATGCCCATTCGCATCTTTGGCTTCAACAAGACACTGTAGTCGATGGAATGCCGGTACGGACACTCGCCAACGGACGTTCACTCTTCATGGGCGAAATACGGCAGATGATCCCTCCCTTTATCATCGACGGCAGGAATACGGCAGAAATATTTCTGTCGAACATGGACTATGCACAGGTTTCGGCTGCCGTTATCACACAAGAGTTTATCGACGGCATGCAAAATGATTATTTACTGGAGGTTGCCAATCGGTATCCCGACAGGTTCTTTGTTTGCGGCCTCTGCGAATTTCGTCGCCCCGGCTATGCTGCACAGGCACGTGAACTGGCAGCACGCGGGTTCAGGGCAATCAAGATTCCGGCACAGCGCCTCCTGCTTAAAGAAGGACGAATCTACCTGAATAATGACGAAATGATGGAAATGTTTCGTTTTATGGAAAACAACGATATGATCCTCTCCGTCGACCTGGCTGATGGCGACAGCCAGACCGGTGAACTGGAAGAGGTGATACAGGAATGCCCCGGATTAAAAATTGCGATCGGACATTTCGGTATGGTTACCCGCCCGAACTGGTTGGCGCAGATCAGCCTGGCCCGCTACCCGAACGTCCGCATCGAATCCGGCGGTATTACCTGGTTGTTCAACGACGAATTTTATCCTTTCCCCGGCGCCGTTAAAGCGATACGCGAAGCTACTGATCGGGTAGGTATGGATAAACTGATGTGGGGATCCGACTATCCCCGCACGATCACGGCTATTACTTACAGGATGTCGTACGATTTCATCCTGAAAACCAATGAACTGTCTGAATCGGAGAAAGACCGCTTCCTGGGAGAAAATGCCGCCTCTTTCTACGGATTCAGAGAACTTATCGAATTACCTTATATCAAAAATATGTCCGAATGAACACACCCTAATACGATATATTATGAAACAAAGAAATTACGCACTGCCTCTGGCTCTGATATTCAGCCTTTTCTTCTTGTGGGCGATCAGTAGCAACCTGCTGCCGACCATGATCCGGCAGCTGATGAAAACCTGCGAACTGAACCCGTTCGAGGCGTCATTTACCGAAACGGCTTACTGGCTGGCTTACTTCATCTTCCCGATCCCGATCGCCATGTTTATGAAACGTTACAGCTACAAGGCTGGGATCGTTTTCGGACTGCTTCTGGCTGCTTTCGGAGGATTACTGTTCTTCCCGGCCGCCATATTAAAGGAATACTGGGCCTATCTAAGCATCTTCTTCATCATCGCAACAGGTATGTGTTTTCTGGAAACGGCAGCCAACCCGTATGTAACGGTACTGGGAAATCCGGAAACGGCCCCCAGACGATTAAACCTGGCACAGTCGTTCAATGGATTAGGAGCCTTTATCTCTGCCATGTTCCTCAGCAAACTGGTTTTAAGCGGAAATCATTACACCCGCGAAACCCTCCCTATCGATTATCCCGGCGGTTGGAATGCTTACATTCAATTTGAGACGGACTCGATGAAACAGCCTTACCTTATCTTAGCACTTTTATTACTGATCATTGCAGTTGTTTTCATTGTCTCGAAACTCCCCCGTATACAGGATGAGGAACATCAAGGGGAGAAAGAGGGAAAACTAATCGACTTCGGCGTACTGAAACGCTCGCATCTGCGCTGGGGAGTAATCGCACAATTCTTTTATAACGGAGGACAGACAGCGATCAACAGTCTTTTTCTGGTTTACTGCTGTAGTTATGCGGGATTATCGGAGTCGGTTGCTACTACTTTTTTCGGCCTGTATATGCTGGCTTTCCTGTTGGGACGGTGGATCGGCACCCTGTTGATGGTCCGCTTCCGGCCACAGGATATGTTACTGGTTTATGCACTACTCAATGTCGTACTTTGCGGAGTGATCGCTTTATGTGGCGGCATGGTCGGATTATACGCGATGCTGGCCGTATCGTTTTTTATGTCGATCATGTATCCGACACAGTTCTCACTGGCTTTGAAAGGGCTGGGCGATAATACCAAGAGCGGTTCGGCCTTCCTGGTGATGGCAATTGTCGGGAATGCCTGTCTGCCGCAGTTGACAGCTTATGTGATGCATCATTTCGAAGCAGTCTATTATATCGCTTATCTGATTCCGCTGGTTTGCTTTCTTTTCTGTGCCTACTACGGATGGAAAGGCTATAAGGTTGTCGATTAATTTATAATATATATAATGTATATGAAAGCAATACAAATTCCCGCTCCCGCAGCATTACAGGTAGTCGACATACCGAAGCCGGAGGCAAAGAGCGGTGAAGTCCTCCTGAAAATTAAGTTTGTTGGTTTTTGCGGCTCCGACCTGAACACCTTCCTGGGACGTAACCCGATGGTAAAGCTTCCGGTCATTCCCGGTCACGAGGTCGGAGCAGTGATCGAAAGCGTAGGTCCCGGGGTTCCTGGCGGATTCGAACCGGGCATGAGCGTGACAGTCAATCCTTACACGAATTGCGGAAAATGTGCTGCCTGCCGCAACGGACGGGTAAATGCCTGCGAGCACAATGAGACTTTCGGCGTACAACGTAATGGGGCTATGGGAGAATACCTTGCATTACCCTGGCAGAAGGTCATTCCGGCTCCCGGTATTTCACCCCGCGACTGTGCCCTGATCGAACCGATGAGCGTAGGATTTCATGCAGTCTCACGCGGACAGGTTACCGACATCGATACCGTGCTGGTCATCGGCTGTGGTATGATCGGTTGCGGGGCAATCGTGCGTGCTGCTTTAAGGGGAGCGACAGTGATTGCCATGGACCTGGACGACGAGAAGCTGGAACTGGCCAAACGTATCGGTGCCCGTTACACCATCAATTCACAGACAGAAAATATACATGAACGTTTGCTGGAAATAACAGAGGGTCTGGGGCCAGATGTAGTCATCGAAGCTGTAGGTAGTCCTGCTACTTATATAATGGCTGTTAATGAAGTCGCTTTTACCGGACGAGTAGTATGTATCGGCTATGCTAAAAGCGAAGTAACCTTTCAGACTAAATATTTTGTACAGAAAGAATTGGATATCCGGGGTTCACGCAACGCACTACCGGAAGATTTCAGGGCTGTAGTCCGTTATCTTCAGCAAGACAGTTGTCCGCGGGAGGATTTGATATCTCAAATAGTAACACCGGAAGAAGCCTTTGCCGCCATGCAGAAATGGAGTGCCGACCCTGGTAAAATATTTCGTATTCTTGTAAAGTTCTGACATATAAAAAAAATAATTACCTTCGCAGAATTACAATTTGATATGAAAAAAACTTTGTTGTAAAAGTTATGTAAAGGCTTTTACCATATTTGGCAGATATAAATCAAGAATCGAGATAAGTTACAATGAAAAAGCTAATCAATCTAATCGTATTATTTCTGATCGTCAGCCTGAACGGCTGGGCGCAGGAAGCCACTGAAGTAATTCGGGTGGCATGTGTAGGAAACAGTATTACATTCGGAGCCGGGATAACCAACCGCGACCGCGACAGTTATCCGTCAGTACTCGGACAAATGCTCGGGAAAAACTATGAGGTGCGCAACTTCGGTTTCAGTGCCCGTACCATGCTAATGAAAGGAGATTATCCTTACATGAAGGAACAAATGTTCAAAGACGCCCTCAGTTATAATCCCGACATCGTTGTGATCAAACTGGGAACAAACGATTCCAAATCATTCAACTGGAAATACAAGGCCGGACTTCCCGGAGATATCCAGACAATGATCAATGCGTTTAAGGCAATCCCTTCAAAACCGAAGATCTATCTCTGTTACCCACCCAAAGCCTATGTCAGCAATGCGAGTATCAATAACAGTATCATTGCTGCCGGTGTTATTCCTGTGATCGAACAGGTGGCAAAAAAAAATAAACTACCGATCATTGATTTGCATACGGCATTAAATGGCATGCAGGAACATTTTCCGGATAATGTCCATCCCGATCCAACCGGTGCACATAAAATTGCCGCAACCGTTTACAAAGCGATCACGGGTAAAGAAACATCTCATCAGATGCAGGCTTTCCCCGGGTTCAAAAGCGAATGGAACGGATGCGACCGCTATGATTTCCGGTTTAAAGGACGTGATGCGATCGTAGTAGTGCCTAAACAGGCTGCCAAAGGTAACCCGTGGATATGGCGTCCGGCTTTCTTCAACGCATTTCCCAGTGTAGACAAAGCTTTGCTGGAAAAAGGATTTCATGTGGTCTATTATGATGTGACACATTGTTACGGAAACCCGCGTGCTGTGGCACTCGGTACAGAGTTCTATCAATATATGAAAGAGTATTACGGACTTTCTCCGAAGGTAACTCTGGAAGGATTCAGCCGTGGCGGTTTATATGCATTGAACTGGGCAAGTAAAAACACGGATAAAATCGCCTGTATTTATATAGATGCTCCGGTTTGTAACGTTTTCAGTTGGCCGGGAAGGAAAAATGCAGAGTTATGGAATGACCTGCTGAAAGAATGGAACCTGACAGACGAAGAAATGAACTCGTTCAAAGGTAATCCGATCGACAACCTGGAGCCGTTGGCAAAAGCCGGTATTCCAATCATCAGCGTTTGTGGAGATGCCGACAAGGTAGTTCCGTTCAAAGAGAATATGGACATAGTACGTTCTCGTTACCTGGCACTGGGCGGTCCGGTAGAAGTAATCATCAAACCGGGAGTAGACCATCACCCACATAGCCTGGAAAATCCGGAACCGGTCGTGGACTTCATTCTCCGCCATCAGCCGGAATATGAGAAATATCTGCATTACAACGTGCGCGGCTGCCTGCAGAACTCGTTTGTCAAGTTTGAGAAAGAACGTAAAGCACGTGTTGCATTCCTGGGCGGTTCCATCACGGAAATGAACGGCTGGAAGAATATGATCGAAAAACAACTACAACAACGTTTCCCTTATACGACTTTCGAGTTTGTGGAGGCCGGAATCGGTTCTACCGGAACCACACCGGGATCTTTCCGCCTGCAAAACGACATCCTGTCAAAAGGAAAGATCGATCTGCTGTTCGTTGAAGCGGCCGTGAATGACCATACAAACCATTTCACCCCGTTAGAACAGGTACGCGGAATGGAAGGCGAAGTGCGCCATGCTTTACTAAACAATCCGGAAATGGATATCGTTATGTTGCATTTCATCTATGACCCGTTTATCCCGATGGTTGCAAAAAAACAGCAACCGGACGTAATATTGAATCACGAACGGGTGGCAAACCACTATCTGATCCCGTCTGTCAACCTTGTTCAGGAAATAGGCGAACGGATGCAGGACGGCGAATTTACCTGGGAACAGTTCGGCGGAACCCACCCGCTGCCGTTCGGACATAAATTCTATGCAGCGGCAATCAACCACCTGTTCGATACGATGTGGAAAGGGATCACTCCCGACATGCCGGTCGTAGCCCATGAAATACCGGAACAACCGCTCGACGCATACAGTTATTACGGTGGCGACTTCATCGACCTGAAAGAGGCCAAACTGAATAAAGGCTGGAAATACGTTCCTTCCTGGCGTGCGGATAATACGTATGAAAAGAGAAGAGGTTTCGTAGATGTCCCCATGCTGGAGGCAACCCGTCCGGGTGATAAGCTGACGCTCGACTTCACCGGAAAAGCGATCGGTATCTTCTGTACCCCCGGTCCGACAGCAGGTATCCTTGAATACAGCATCGACGGTGCCCCGTTCAAAAAACTCGATACATTTACCGAATGGAGTAAATATCTTTATATCCCCTGGGTATATATGCTGGAAACAGAATTAGACGATACAACTCATAAACTGGTACTTCGTATCTCTAAAGAAAAGAATCCCGATTCTTTAGGAACGGAATGCCAGATACGGAATTTCGTCGTAAACAGATAAAACAAAATGAAAGAATTAAACAGGCAGAACGTTCCGGTCACTACCCGGCCGGAACGTATCATACAGTTTGGAGAGGGTAATTTTCTCCGGGCATTCGTTGACTGGATCATCCGGAACATGAATACCCAAACGGATTTCAACAGTAGCGTTGTTGTTGTCCAGCCCATTGAAAAGGGAATGGTCGACATGCTGAACAAACAGGATAACCTGTATCATGTCAACCTGCAGGGATTGGACAAAGGAGAAACGATCAATAGCCTTGAACTGATCGACGTGATCAGTCGTTCACTGAACCCTTACACCGATTTCGAGACATTCATTCAGCTGGCTGAACAACCGGAAATGCGTTTCGTGATCTCCAACACAACGGAAGCAGGTATCGCTTTCGACCCATCCTGCAAACCGGATGATGCTCCTGCCTCTTCTTATCCCGGTAAACTGACACAATTGCTTTACCACCGTTTTAAAACATTCAACGGAGATAAGAACAAAGGGTTGATCATCTTTCCCTGCGAACTGATCTTCCTGAACGGACACAAATTAAAAGAGACAATCTACCAATACATCAACCTCTGGCAATTGGGTGAAGACTTCAGAAATTGGTTTGAAGAAGCCTGTGGCGTTTATGCCACTTTAGTCGACCGTATCGTCCCCGGTTTCCCGCGAAAAGAGATCGATGCTATCAAAGAGAAATTACAGTATAACGACAATCTGGTAGTACAAGCCGAAATATTCCACCTTTGGGTGATTGAAGCCCCACAGGAAATAGCGCAGGAATTTCCTGCAGACAAAGCCGGATTGAATGTGCTGTTCGTGCCTTCCGAAACCCCTTATCACGAAAGAAAAGTGACCTTGCTGAACGGACCGCACACCGTTCTCTCGCCTGTCGCTTTCCTTTCCGGAATTGACATCGTACGGGATGCCTGTCAGGATGATGTGATCGGAAAATATATACGGAAAGTGATGTTTGAGGAACTGATGGAAACACTGAACCTGTCTAAAACAGAATTGGAACAGTTTGCGAACGATGTACTGGACCGCTTCAATAACCCGTTTATCGATCATCAGGTCACTTCTATCATGCTGAACTCTTTTCCGAAATACCAGACACGCGACCTGCCCGGACTGAAAGAATATCTGAAACGCAAAGGTGTTTTGCCCGAAGGGCTTGTACTGGGACTGGCGGCGATCCTCACCTATTACAAAGGCGGCAAACGTGCAGATGGAACTGAGATTGTCCCCAACGATGATCCGAAAACGATAAGTCTGATAAAGGAACTTTGGGCGACTAACTCTACACGGACTGTGGCTGAAAACATTTTGGTAGCAAAAGAAATCTGGGGTGAAGACCTCAACCGGATTCCCGGACTGACAGAACGGGTTATTCATTACCTGAATGCGATTCAGGCAAAAGGTATGAGAGAAGTAGTAAAAGATATCCTCTGATGAAAAAGTATATCCAAATAAATCCGGCCGATAATGTCGTCGTAGCCATAGAACCACTATCGACCGGAGATCAGATAGCAGTAGGCGATCGTCCAGTCATTATCCGGGAAGATATCCCGGCAGGACACAAAGTGGCTTTGAAAGATTTTGTAACCGACGATCATATTATTAAATATGGTTTCCCTATCGGACACGCCCGATCTGATATCCCTACCGGAACCTGGATAAACGAGAAGAATATAAAAACAAATCTGGACGGGTTACAGGATTATACCTGGCAACCGCAGGATACCACATTGCATATTCCCGACAAAGGCTTAACCTTTAACGGCTACCTGCGTAAAAACGGCGAAGCTGGTATACGCAATGAAATATGGATCATCCCGACAGTCGGTTGCGTAAACGGCATTGTTAATCAGCTGGCAGAAGCTCTCCGACGAGAAACGGAAGAAAAAAATGTTGACGCGATCGTAGCTTTCCCACATAATTACGGCTGTTCCCAGCTAGGCGATGACCATGAGAATACCCGCAAAATCCTCCGGAACATGGTAAAACATCCGAACGCCGGTGCTGTATTGGTCGTCGGTCTGGGCTGTGAAAACAACCAGCCGGATGCTTTTCGTGAGTTTCTGGGAGAATATGATACCGAACGCGTTCGTTTCATGGTTTGCCAGAAAGTAAAGGATGAACACGAAGAAGGAATGAATATCCTGCGGGAATTATACACAATCGCCTCGGCCGATAAACGGACAGTCATTCCCATGAGCGAACTGCGCGTCGGACTGAAATGCGGAGGATCGGACGGCTTCTCCGGCATTACGGCCAATCCGTTGCTGGGCGTATTCTCCGACTTCCTGGTTGCACAGGGAGGAACAACCGTTTTAACGGAAGTCCCGGAGATGTTCGGTGCGGAAACATTGTTGATGAACCGTTGCGCTACAGAAGAGTTATTCAACAAAACCGTCCGTCTGATTAACGATTTCAAAGCCTATTTTCTGGAGAACAAGCAGCCGGTCTACGAGAATCCCTCACCGGGAAATAAAGCCGGCGGGATCTCCACACTGGAAGAAAAGTCATTAGGATGCACGCAAAAGTCCGGCAAATCCGGAGTAAAAGATGTCCTCATGTACGGAGACCGGCTAACCACCCGCGGACTGAACCTGTTAAGCGCCCCGGGCAACGACCTGGTAGCCAGCACTGCATTGGCAGCTTCCGGTTGCCACATGGTGCTCTTCACCACCGGACGGGGAACGCCTTTCGGTACCTTTATCCCCACTGTTAAGATATCGACAAACACCACTCTATCGGAAAACAAACCCGGCTGGATTGACTTTAATGCCGGAACGTTAGTGGAAGGCGAATCGATGGAAACCCTCAGCGGACAGTTTATCCGATTCATACTGGAAGTTGCCGAAGGACGTTCCATAAACAACGAAAGGAAAGGATACCGGGAAATTGCTATCTTCAAATCCGGAGTCACTCTCTAAGCGGCTAGTTACAAAAAAGTGTTTCATTAAGATGAAACACTTTTGATATAGCAGGATCGAGTTTTAGGAACCACAATCACGATTTAAACTTTCAAGATTGGTTGATTCATAAAAAATGGTCTGAAGGATTTAGACTACTATTTAGTGTTGCAAAAGATATGTAGAGATAAAATCTATACGGTATCTCCTCCCTTTTACGTATCTTTGTTTAGGAAAAAGGAGGTTATACGGAACGTAAAATCATACATATAGATATGGATGCATTCTATGCATCGGTTGAACAACGGGACAATCCGGAACTGCGTGGAAAAGCGTTGGCTGTCGGTTATTCGGAAGAACGAGGTGTGGTCGCCGCTGCCAGTTACGAAGCGCGTAAATACGGTGTCCGTTCCGCCATGTCTTCACAAAAAGCCAAACGGTTATGTCCGAACCTTATCTTTGTTCCGGGCAGGATGAGTGTATACAAAGAAGTGTCGCACCAAATCCATGAGATCTTCCATGAATATACAGATATCATCGAACCCCTCTCGCTGGATGAAGCATTTCTCGATGTCACTGAAAACAAAAAGCAAATACCTTTGGCCGTCGATATCGCCAAAGAGATCAAACAACGGATACGACAGGAGTTGAACCTGGTTGCTTCAGCAGGCGTATCTTACAATAAATTTCTGGCAAAAATAGCATCCGACTACCGGAAGCCGGACGGCCTTTGTACGATCCATCCGGCACAGGCCCTCGACTTTATCGCCCGGCTACCGATCGAATCATTCTGGGGAGTCGGTCCGGTCACTGCCAAAAAGATGCATACGCTAGGTATTCATAACGGAGAAAAACTTAGGGAATGTTCACAGGAAATGCTTACCCGTCAGTTTGGGAAAGCAGGCATCCTGTATTATGAATGTTCCCGTGGAATAGACCTGCGCCCGGTAGAAGCCATACGTATCCGTAAATCCGTAGGATGCGAACATACGCTGGAAAAAGATATTTCCCGCCAGTCGTCCGTCATTATCGAACTTTACCATGTAGCGACCGAACTGATCGGCCGCTTGCAACGAACAGGATTCAAAGGGAACACACTGACATTAAAGATTAAATTCCACGATTTCACCTTAAAAACAAAAAGTATTACTCAATCTCGCGAACTGACTACTTTAAACGATATCCTCCCCCTTGCCAAGCAACTGCTGAAAGAAGTCGATTACGAAACAAACCCGATCCGGCTGCTCGGCCTTTCCGTTTCAAACCCGCAGGAAGAACGGGAAGAAACCGTTAAAAAAGGACGATGGGAACAATTAAGTTTAGAGTTTAGTGATTGGAAAGTTTCATATTAAAGTTATATTTGCATAAAATCTAAAAGAGATACTATTATATGCACAAGCGGTTCCTCTCCATATCCGGGCAAACCGATAACGAGTTACTTATTCTTTTGCAAAAAGGAAATGAGAGGGCTTTTACTACGATCTATGAACGGTATCATAAATTACTTTATGTCGTTGCTTTCAAATATTTAAAGGATAACGATACTGCCAAAGATGCCGTCCAGCAAATATTCCTGAAACTCTGGGAGTCGCGTACACTCCTCAACATTCAGATCAACCTAAGAAATTATCTGTACACCATGTTGAAAAACTATCTGTTGAACGAGATCAGGAATAACTATAGCGCGTTGGAGAAAAATTATGAACTGGCACAAGAGACAATCGAGTATGAAAACGAAATACTGGAGAAACTGGAAGAAAAAGAAATGAACGAACAGTTATACCGGGCTATCGGCGACCTGCCGGAACAGAAGAGAGCCGTCTGTCTGTACAAACTGAAAAAAGGATTATCCAATCAGGAGATTGCTGAAAAAATGCATATATCGATACCGACAGTCAAAACCCATTATTCTCAGGCCATCAAACTGCTCAGGGAACATTTCGAGAAGTTGTTAATCCTATTACTCTCCTCCTTTTTCAGCTGAAAAAGAAAAAAGAATAATAGAGACTCATACCAACAGTCCAGTTATGTGTCAATTAAGAAAACAGGAATAAGAAAATGAAAACACCAGATAAACATATCATCGACAGAACACTCGACAATACCGCCACCCCGGAAGAAGCACGCCAGGTAATCCGCTGGTTCTCCACTCCCGAAGGCTCCCGATATTTGTCGTCGCTAATGGATGAAGATATGGAAAAGATACAGCCCGGCAACGAAGAACTGTATGCAGAACGGTCCATTCCTACAGACGAAATGTACCGGTTCATCATGAAGAAAATCCACCAGCAACAAAGAAAACGGATCATTTTCCGTGCAGCCGCCATTCTCATTCCGTTACTGTTGTTCCTCGGGCAATTCTGGTATATAGATAAACGTATCGATCTTTTCACCGATTCTGGTTACGAAGAAATATATGTACCTAAAGGTGAACGCATGCAACTGATCTTCCAGGATGGTTCGCGAGCCACTCTCAATGCCGAAACACGTATCAAATATCCCCGGAAATTCGGCTTTTCCGAGCGTAAAGTAGAGTTGGAAGGGGAAGCATTCTTCGAGGTCTCCCCGAACAAGGACCGCCCGTTCATTGTCGATATGAAAGATGTCAATGTTAAAGTACTGGGTACCACATTCGATGTAAAGGCATACGCGACCGATCCGGATATTTTTGTCACTCTGGAAACAGGGAAAGTAGTACTGGCAAACAATTCCAGTTCATTAGCTCATATGAAACCGGGAGAGAAAGCAACGTACAACCGGAAAAGCGGCCTTTGTAAAATATCCCGCCCGGAAAACATAGAGCACACTTCTGCCTGGAAGAATAATCAGATTATATTCAATAATACTCCCTTATCAGAAGTAATAACCACTTTGTCACGTTGGTATAATGTGGAATTCACAATTGCCGACTCGTCGGTTCTTTATTACAACTATACATTAACCTCGACAGACCAGAATATCAAACAAATCCTTAAAGATCTAGAGAAAATAACCCCAGTGCAATTCATTGAAAAAGATGGTATTATAAGAATAGAACGAAAAAAATAAAACTTTTTACATTTTTCACTCATACTTTTTCCGCCACCGTGTGTCTACTATATAAAGAGAGATCATCAACTTGTTTAACCTTTAAAAATAGAGAGTATACATGAACGACACAACATAACAAACTCAAAAAATAACCGGAAATGTCCCCACATTCCCGGTTATCCGCGTACCGAAATTCAAATTAATTTCTAATACATAAATTCATTTCAAAAGTATGAAAAAAAATTGTTCGTGCCTTATCCCCAGGCACCTTTTAATATTAATTGAGAAAATCCCGAATGCAATGAAACTGACATTCTTATTTCTGGTCATCTCCTTGTTAACTTTTACAGCAGAAGCTTCTGCTCAGCGGGTTTCTATGTCACTCAGCAACGTCAAGGTAGAGAAAGTGTTATCTGTCATCACCAAACAGACTGGCTTGAGCATAGCATACAGCAAGCAGATTGTCAATCTGGACAGAAAAGTGAGTATCCAGGTTGAAGATGCAGATGTAGCTTCGGTCCTGGAAAAACTGGTTGCTAATACCAATCTGAATTACGAGATCAAAAACAATAAAATCTATTTGTTCGAAAAAAAGATTGTAACTGCAACACCTGCTGCTGCCCAGCAAAAGAAACAGATATCCGGAACTGTTACGGACAGTAGAGGTGAACCTATTATCGGCGCAAATGTCGTGATCAAAGGGACCACTACAGGTACGATCACGGATATCGACGGTCATTTCGACTTTGAAGTGCCTGACAATGCAGTACTACAGGTTTCATACATCGGCTACAAATCATCTGAAGTTCCTGTCAATAATCAGAATTTACTAGCCATTCAGCTGAAGGAAGACCAGCAGGCCCTTGAAGAGATCGTTGTGGTTGGCTATGGCGTACAAAAGAAAGTCAATCTGACCGGTGCCGTGACACAGGTTACAGCTAAAACATTGGATAGCCGTCCGATCACAAGCGTAGGTCAGGGACTACAAGGCGTTGTTCCCAACCTGAACGTAGACCTGGGTGACGGTAGTCCGGGTAAAGCGGCAACATTCAATATCCGTGGTAAGGTTTCATTGAATGATTCCAATCCACTTTGCCTGGTCGACGGTGTACCTATGGATATAAACTTGTTAAATCCGGAAGACATCGAATCATTATCTGTCTTAAAAGATGCCGCTTCTGCTGCTATCTACGGCGCACGTGCCTCTGCCGGTGTCATTCTTGTTACTACCAAAAGCGGAAAAAACAATAAAGACGGAAAAGTCCGTGTTTCATACACCAACAATATCCAATGGAGCAAGCCTACCCGTATTCCCAATATGGTAAACACATTGGAATACATGGAAGCTAACAATGAATCATCCGAAAGAACGAATGGTATTGGTTCAAGACCATATCAGGATTTCTGGATAGAAGCTGTACGTAAAAGAATGGAAGATCCCGCCAATAATCCGTTGACGCTGAATATAGACGGCCTGCTTTATTACTGTGACAATGAAAATTATTATGACACAGTATTGAGAAATGCATCTCCCAGACAAAAACATACACTAAGTGTTTCAAGAGGAACGGAAAAGACTAATTTCTATCTGTCTGCCGGATATATGAACGAAAACGGATTGATCAAACTGAATCCGGACGATTATAAACAATACAATATCAATATGAGCATTAACACCGAAATCAATAAATATTTATCCGTCGGTGGTTCATATAAACTGAATAAGGGAAATATCGACGAACCACATGTCAGAGACAATATCGGCTCAATCTGGTATTCATTGCCCGGAACTCCTCCTTATCGCCCAATACAGCGCGAAGACGGTCACTATATGGGACAGGTCACAGCCTATCTCGCCCAGGCAGGCCGTCGTCTAACAGACAAGATGGACAACTGGATCTCATTCAATGCTACATTGAATCTTATGCCGGGATGGTTTGTAAAATCAGACTTCTCCTATAACCGTTATTCGGAATTAAAGAAATCGCACCTGACCAAAGTAACGGAAGCTGCAGAAAGAGAGGATCAGTACTGGGTCAAGGACGATACAGGTATCGATATGGAATCCAAACATAACGATCAATATATATTCAATGTATTTACCCAATACGATAAATCGATCCGTGACCATAATTTCACTGCATTATTAGGTTTCAATCAGGAATGGAAAGAAGATCAATACCACAAATCCACAAGAAAAGATCTGATCAGTGAAAATATCCCAGAAATCAACTTAGGAACCGGAAGTGAATATGCTACCGGCGAACATAGCCACGAAGCGATAAGAGGTGCATTCTTCCGTCTGGGATACAACTGGAAACAACGTTACCTGTTCGAAGTAAACGGACGCTATGACGGTTCATCCAAATTCCCCAAAGATTACCGGTATAAATTCTTCCCTTCTTTCTCCGGTGCATGGAGAATTTCAGAAGAAACATTTATGAACAATACGAAAAGCGTTATCGACGATATGAAAATCAGATTATCTTACGGTACGCTCGGCAACCAGCAGGTTAGTAATACTTTATTCTATTCTTTGCTGAAGAGTGAAAAGATCGACTGGTTATTCGGTCCGGGACAGAACATAGACCGTCCTACAGGTGTCAAAGTGGGTGACCTGGTAAACTTCACACCAACCTGGGAGAAAACAACGACAATCAACGTCGGCTTGGACATCGCCCTCTTCTCTAAGTTAAGCGGAACTTTTGATGTCTACAACCGTAAAACAACCGACATGTTGACTGCCGGTCTGTCATTGCCGGATATCCTGGGAGCTACACCTCCTAAAACAAATGCGGCCGATCTTGAAACAAAAGGATGGGAATTATCCCTAACCTGGAGAGACGAGCTTAAAAACGGATTACGTTACGATATCAGTTTCAACCTGGCGGATAACTTCTCCAAGATCACTAAATTCTCCTCTAACGAGAAAAAACTGTTCGGTAAAGATAATGCCAACAACGAACGATATTACGTAGGACAGACATTGGGTGAAATCTGGGGCTTTGACACAGACGGAATCTACCAATCGGAAGAAGAAGTAAAAGCCGGTCCCGACCAAAGTGCTTTATATTCCGGAAAATGGGAACCGGGAGACGTCAGATATAAAGACCTGGACGGAGACGGCAAAATCACTTACGGAGAAGGAACCGCCACTAATCCCGGCGACCAGAAAGTAATCGGTAACAGAAACCCCAGATTCATGTATGGTATCAACGGTAACCTGGAATATAAGGGATTCGACCTGAACATCTTCTTCCAGGGTGTAGGAAAACGGGATATGGAATTTACCAACTTCCTGTTCTGGGGTCCTATCAAACAAGGTAGTACTCAAATAACCAGGGAACTGTATGAAAATACATGGAGAGAAGACAGACGGGATGCTTATTATCCTTCTATCAAAAACGCAAGTTACAACTCACTGGTACAAAGCCGCTATATCCAAAATGCAGCTTATATCCGATTGAAAAACCTGACAGTCGGATATACATTGCCTGCACAGCTGACTAAAAAGATTCTATTCGACAAAATACGTCTTTACGTCAGCGGACAGAACCTGTTCGAATGCACGCCGATGGTAAAAACATTTGACCCGGAAACAACAAAATCTGCCGGTGATGCATATCCGTTCTACAGAAGTTTCTCTTTTGGTATTCAAGTTAATTTGTAATTTTAGAAGATCACTATATATGAAAAAAAATATTCTGACATCAGTACTCAGTCTGTTACTGATAACAAGTTGTAACGATAGCTTTTTAGATAAAAGTCCTTTGGACAAATTAAGCGAAGACAAGTATTTCCAGACGGAAAACGATTTAAATACCTATAGCTTGTCTTTCTATCCTTTACTGGAAGGATACGGGAAAAACTTTGAAAAGGCAGAAATGCTTTCCCGCGATGAGATGTCCGACAATATGGCTCCCAGCACAGCGAATAATGTTGCCGCCGGACTACACTTAGTCCCCAACTCCAATTCAGACGGCGATATAGGAAAGATCTGGCAGTGGGAAACACTCAGAAATGTAAACTATTTCCTGGCAAGATGCTCCAGAGCCGATGTCAGTCCGGAAGTCCTGGCCCAGTATCAGGCTGAAGCCCGTTTTTTCAGAGCTTATATTTACCTTCCTAAAATTAAGGCTTATGGTAATGTACCCTGGATCAATAAGGATTTAACGGTCAATGATGAAGAGTTATTATACAGTAGCCAGATGCCGCGGTTCGATGTAGTCGATTCGGTACTTGCCGATATCAATTTTGCCATACAATACTTGCCGGAGAAAGGGAAAGAAGCCACTGCCAAAATAAACAAAGATGTTGCATTGGCATTCAAAGCCCGTTTTTGTCTGTATGAAGGTTCTTTCAGAAAATATCACGGCTTGGGACAGGAAGAAGAGATGTTACGTGAAGCACTTGCCGCAGCCAAAGAGCTGGTGGAATCCAAACGTTATGCACTATACACTACCGGTAACCCGCAAAAGGATTATCAGGATCTTTTTATCCAGGATGATCTGGACGGTAATCCCGAAATGATCTTTTACCGCCATTATGTATTGGATAAACTGACTCACAACATGGTGTGTGCCACAGCCGGAAGCATGACAAAAAGCCTTATTGAAAGTTTCTTATGTGCAGACGGAACACCAGTTGCATTGAATAAAGACTATTCGGATGAAACAATGCAGGATGAACTGAAAGACCGCGACCCGCGTTTACAACAGATATGTATCTATCCGGGAACCACACAACATCAGGCGAATATCGGCAAACCGGGTATCCCGGGAACAGCCAGCAACAATACCTCTACGGGTTATCAGTTGCTGAAATACTACCGCGAAGACCAGGTGTTGATGAATGCACGCAACTATACGGATGCTCCAGTATTCCGCTATGCAGAAACATTATTGATCTATGCGGAAGCTGCTGCTGAATTAGGATTGTGCGATCAGACTGTACTGGATAAAACGATCAATGTATTAAGAGATCGTGCCGGAATGCCTCATCTCTCCGTAAACGTAGGATTCGAAGATCCGGTTATCAAAGAGCTGTATCCTAATGTATCGAACCTGATTCGTGAAATCCGTCGTGAACGCCGTATCGAACTGGCATGCGAAGGATACCGCTATGACGACCTGATGCGTTGGAAATGTGGAAAACTGTTGGAAAGACCTTTCCTGGGAATGCATTTTGTACAAAGCCAGTATCCGGAAGTAAAAGCACGGAAACACGGCGACACATCGACAACCGATTTCAGTATTACCTTGGATAAGAATGGCTATATAGATGTTTATCAGTCTAAATATCCGCAAGGTTTCACTTTCAATGAAGAGAAACATTACTATATGCCGTTGCCGCTGGATCAGGTGACTATAAATACCAACCTGAAACAAAGTCCGGGATGGTAATTGTAAAATCATAACAGGTTCTGCTCGGGAGTATTTGGTTTCCTTATAAAAGAAAGATAAATACTCCCGATCTTTTTTAATAAAAGGCTAAGATTAGAAAAGTCATATGAAAATAAAACATTTACTGACACTTCTATTATGTTGTGCCGGATTACCGGCATTTGCCCAGACTGACGATGTTGCCGCTGCACAACATACGATCCTGGGACAGAATTCAGCCCAGGCTGGTGTATCTGTATCGACCAGAAATACGCATCCGGATGCACAATGGTTTCCGGAAGATGGATTCGGATTATTTATACATTTCGGTCTTGCTGCCGTTCATGGAGGAATAGACCTCTCCTGGGGTATGTATGCTAATAAATCCTGGGAAGACGGAGAAATAACACCTGCTGCTTATTGGAAACTTGCCGATCAATGGAATCCGACGAAATTTAATGCAGAAGAAATTGTTAGCAATGCAAAAAAGGCAGGTTTCAAATACATTGTATTCACCACCAAACATCACGACGGTTATACACTATGGCCCAGCAAATACGGAGAGCTGGGGGTAAAACAAAAGATGAAAGGAAGAGACCTGGTGAAAGAGTTTACAGATGCCTGCCATAAGCATGGATTAAAAGTAGGGTTATACTATTCGCCGCCCGATTGGTATTTTGACGCACCATATATGAATTGGGATTACTCAGGAAAAACAGTGATGGACATCAATCATCAGGTAATCTCGTGGTTGCCGACCAAACCTGCCGACCACGACCAGAAAAGAAGAACCATGGTTGCCAACCAAATGAGGGAATTACTTACTCAATACGGAAGGATCGACCTGTTCTGGTTTGACGGAGGAAGCGGAGAAATTTCAAATGATGAGGTCCGGAAATTACAACCGGGTATCGTCATCAACCGCCGAAACGGAGAACCCGGCGACTATGGAGACTCGGAAGGTGCTCTCCCCACCAAAAGATTTACAGGTTGGTTCGAAACGAACGATCCGTGCTGGCCCAGCCGCTGGTGGAGTTATTCTCCGAGCGACCGTATGGACAGCGGGGCCGATGTAATAGAAAAACTAATCATACTCCGTGCCTGGGGTGGTAATTTCCTGGCAAATATCGGACCTTGTGCAGACGGTTCCATACCTGACGAGGCATCACTCGCCTGGAAAGAGATCGGGAATTGGATGGCTCATTCCGGTGAATCCGTTTATAATGTGACCGGTGGTTCCTTCCCGGAAAAAGCCAATCAGCCGACTACCTTGAAAAAAGGCATTGTCTATGTACATGCTTTCCCGAACTTCCACAAGAGAATTATCCTGAAAGATGTAAAGTCGTCTCCTGAACGAGCCATATTATTGCGTACAGGAGCTTCGGTCCCCTTTTCCTTCATCAACGGAGAAGTACACATACAAATTCCTCCAGCCATGCGTTCTCGTATGGTTGATACAGTAAAACTTATCTGGTAACCATTAATTATTCAATATGAAGAAAATACTTCTTTTTGTTGCAACTGTCCTTTACCCGTTAGCAAGTATGGGACAAAGTTTTACCGAATGGAAAGACCCTTCTGTAAACAGCATAAACCGCGCACCGATGCATGCTTCTTATTTCGCTTACGAGAACAAAGAAAAAGCAATCGCCGGGATTAAAGATAAATCAGACAAATTCTTGTCTCTGAACGGTATGTGGCGTTTTCAATGGGTTACGAACCTGACGGAGCGTCCTACGGACTTTTTCAGAACCAGCTACGATGACAAAGCATGGGATCAGATAGAAGTTCCGGGAATCTGGGAAATGCATGGATATGGCGATCCTCTATATGTGAATCAGCGTTACGAATGGGATTATCTTATGAAACCCGAACCTCCCGTTACACCGGAAAAGAACAATCATGTCGGCTCCTACCGCCGTACAATCAATCTTCCCGAAAACTGGTCGGGACAGGAAGTGTTCCTGCACCTGGGAGCCGTATCCCCGAATATCTATGTCTGGATAAACGGTAAGTTTGTTGGATATAGTGAAGACAGTAAACTGGAAGCCGAATTCAACATTACTCCCTACATCAAAAAAGGAGAAAACCTGATCGCTTTCCAGATATTCCGTTGGTGTGACGGGAAATATGTCGAATGCCAGGATTTCTGGCGCTTTACGGGTATCTCCCGCGATGTTTACCTATATGCCAGGAATAAAGAATATATAAGGGATTTCCATGCTACGGCTACTTTGGGGAAAGATAACAAAAAAGGCTCCTTATCTGTAAAGACATCGTTATCCGGTCCCGTTTCCGGTTCCAAAATTCTTTTCGAATTAAAAAACAGGAATAATGATGTTCTATGGAAAGAAGAGAAAGATGCTCAAAAAAATCTTCTGGCAGAAACAACGCTGGCAGAAGTCAATCCCTGGAGTGCCGAACAACCGGACTTATATACATTATATATATCTTTATATAATTCTAAAGGGACTCTTTTGGAATGTATACCGCAACGCATCGGATTCAAACGGGTGGAAATAAAAGAAGGCCAACTGCTGGTCAACGGAAAAGCCATCCTGATCAAAGGAGTAAACCGTCACGAAATGGATCCTGACGGCGGTTATCACGTATCCCGTAAACGGATGGAAGAGGATGTTAGGTTAATGAAAGAATATAATATCAATGCCGTTAGAACATCCCATTATCCCAATGATCCTTATCTATATGAACTTTGTGACCAGTATGGTATCTATGTATTGGATGAAGCGAATATCGAAGCACACGGTTATGAGAAAATAGCAGATATGAAAGAATGGATGAATACTCACATCGAACGTACGACCCGCATGGTAGAACGGGATAAAAATGTTCCTTCCATTATTATCTGGTCTATGGGAAATGAATCGGGAGATGGCATGAATTTCATTGAAAGTTACAAGGAGATGAAAAAAATCGACAGTTCACGTCCTATCCAATACCAACGGGCCGGACAGAAAGACCATACAGATATTTATTGTCCCTTCTACGTAGACTACCGGACTTTGGAGAATTACGGCAAATCAGTTGAAAAAAAGCCTTTGATACAATGTGAATATGCACATGCAATGGGCAATTCCATGGGAGGATTCAAAGAGTATTGGGATCTGTACCGCAAATACGATAATTTACAGGGAGGATATATCTGGGACTTCGCCGATCAGGGTATCCGTTCATACCGGAATGGAAAAATGACCTATGCATACGGAGGTGATTTCGGGAAGGACCTGCCATCAGATAATAACTTCAACTGTAACGGTTTGTTCAGTCCCGACCGTAATCCTAACCCTCATGCTGACGAGGTGCGTATGGTCCACCAATCCATCTGGTCTACGCCGGAAAATATACGGGAAGGAAAAATCAGCGTATTCAATGAAAACTTCTTCACCGATCTAAACAATGTATACCTGGAATGGCAAATACAGGAGGAAGGTGTGATCATCAAGCAGGGAGTAGTCACTAATCTGAATATTCAGCCACAGGAAAAGCAAATACTGGACTTGAACTATCGGATAGAAGATCATGGTAAGGAACAGTTTCTGAATCTTTACTACAAATTAAAAGAATCGAAATCATTGTTACAGGCAGGACATACCCTTGCTAAACAGCAGCTGGAAATAACCCCTTACGACTGGAATGCAAATAATTCGATCCCAAACAGTTGCCAGCCGGAGTTATACGATACCAGATACGCATTAGAGGTTATATCTCCGACTACGGTCATCCGTTTCAATAAAAAGAACGGATTAGTAAGTGGTTATTCCTATAAAGGAAAGGAGTTTTTGAAAGAAGGAACCTTCGTCAAGCCGAACTTCTGGAGAGCCCCAACCGATAATGACTTCGGAGCCGGACTTCCTGCCAAGCTCAATATGTGGCGCGAACCTCAAATGGAGTTAACCTCTTTCCATCCGGAAGAAAAAAATGGCATTATTGAAGTCCGGACTGAGTATCACCTGCCGGAATGTGATGCCGACCTGGCAATTAGTTATCGGATCAATTCCGCCGGAGAAATCGCTATTTCGCAATCTCTATCCATAAAAGAAAAAAAGGATGATTCATTCTTGCCACGGTTCGGCATGCAGATGACTCTATGTCCCGGATTTGAAAACATCGAGTTTTATGGCAGGGGTCCCATCGAAAATTATGCCGACAGAAAACTTAGTTCGTTTGTCAATGTGTATGATCAAAAAGTCTGCGACCAGTATTATCCTTATATCCGTCCTCAGGAAACCGGAAATAAAAGTGACATCAGATGGTTCAAGCTAAAGCATCAAAACAACCAGGGCATCTGCCTGTATTCCGGCAAGCCGTTCAACGCCAGCACTCTACATTCCACCACAAAGGATTTGGATGACAGTCCGGCAAAGAAACAACGTCATGGTCTGGAAATATCTCCCCGTCCGACAACGACCATATCCATAGACCTGAAACAGATGGGATTAGGCTGTATAGATACCTGGGGATCTCTCCCGATGGATAAGTATCTGCTGAAAGAGAATCAATATGAACTGAACTTTATTATAAAACCTTTTAATCAGTAATTAAAAGGTACCTTCTCTTTTTTTAATTAGACGTACCTCCAAATTGATTTAGAGGTACGTCTAATTTTGTTTACACCTAGGTCTAAATAAAAAAAGACCTACCTCTTTCTCCAAATACTAACTGAGATTTATATAAATCATGTATATTTGCGACAATGCATCTTTCAGAAACAGGGAGAACGGATAATTATATGGAAAAAGAGAAAGAACTACATTTGATTCATTCCCTGAAATCAGGAGATAATCAAGCATATAAATACATATATGACCACCATTATGTATTGTTATGCAAGATTGCCTATGAGTTCCTGAAAGATGATTTTCTAGCTGAAAGTATTGTCGATGATATTATTTTTCATCTTTGGGAGAAAAGAGATACCATCAAAATTACCACTTCCCTGCGCAGTTATCTGGTCCAGGCTGTCCGTAATCGCTGTATAAACTATCTGAATCTGGAAAGAGAAAAAAGAGAAGTCCGTTTCTCTGTTATCGATCAACAGGGTGAGTGGATAAACTCCGTCTTTCCATCCGATGACTACCCGCTGGCACGATTGTTGGAAAACGAACTCGAACAAGAGATCAGGAATGCTATCGATAGACTTCCTGAAGAATGTAAAGTCGTATTCAAGAAAAGCAGGTTCGAAGAAAAACGATACGAACAAATAGCCGAAGAACTAGGTATCTCTGTTAATACGGTAAAATATCATATCAAAAACGCAATATCCCGCTTAAATGCAGATTTAAGTAAGTATTTGCTTCTCCTCATATGCTGTTTTTGGAATTAAATTAAAAAATTTGTCCGAACACACTACCCTCCCTCCTATTCTAACTGTCATATATACAAGAAGACGATAAATGAGACCTACAAACATACATACCAGAATAGAAGAACTGATCACAAATTACCTTTCAGGAAGTTTGGGAACAGAAGAATTAGCTGAGCTTGAGAATTGGCTCAAAGCCTCTCCGGAAAATCAAAAATATTTCCGACAGATGCGGGAAATCTGGTTCTCGGCGATTGGAGTCGGCGAAGAGATACGATACGATAAAGAAGAGGCATTTCGACGATTCCTTGCTAAAACCCAGATGGCATCAGAGAAAAAAGTTGCCAAAAGGTATTCTCTTCATAGATATATGTATGGAGCAGCAGCAATTGCTCTTTTATGCATCATTTCCTTTGCCTCTTATTGGAGTGGCTCCGAACAAATAAAGAAACAATTTGCCGAAATGGTAGTAGAAGCTCCTTTAGGCTCAAAAACTAAATTATACCTCCCGGACGGAACATTGGTGTGGCTGAATGCAGGTTCGAAAATCTCTTATTCACAAGGTTTCGGCGTTGCAGAAAGAAAACTGCAACTAACAGGTGAAGGTTATTTTGAAGTCACTAAAAATGAACAATTACCTTTTGAAATCAGAACAAAAGAATTAGAACTGCGGGTGCTGGGTACTAAATTCAATTTCAGGAATTACCCTGAAGATGAAGAAGTTTCAGTCAGTTTGCTGGAAGGAAAAGTCCGCCTGATAAATTACCTGAAAAACAATGACTTGTGTTATCTGGAACCCGATCAGAAGGCAATACTGAATAAAAAAGACGGCCAATTAAAAGTCTCTCCGGCAGAAGCCCGGTATACCGCAGAATGGACAAACGGTTATCTTTTCTTCGATGAAGAATTATTGCCGGATATCATCAAGGAACTGGAAAGAAGCTATAACGTAAAGATCTATATAAAAGACGAGTCTTTAAAAACATTCCGTTTTTACGGAAACTTTATACGAAAAGAACAAACGATTCAGGAAATATTGGATATGTTGGCTTCGACCGGCAAACTCGAATATAAAATAAACGGAAAAGAAGTACAGCTGTACGCAAAATAAAAGCTTTTATCGATAACTGTATTATTAACTTTAAAATTGAATTCACATGAAAAGAAAAGACCCTGATTAATGGAGGAACAGAGTCTGAAATAAAAAAGAACCGGAAGATCTGCACAATCTTCCGATTCAAATTTCCGGACTTCATCTCTGCGAACTTCCGAAAGTATTGACAAATATAGTAAAACTTTACTTCCGGTATTAAGATTTCTTGTTTAAAACAATTAATTCTAATTACTTATGAAAATCAAAAAGAAGACCATATATATGGTCCTGGCAGTGTTTTGCCTTAATTTAACAGCGTTTGCGCAGAACATCAACCTCAAATTAAATAACGTGACAGTGAAAAAAGCCATGGAGACATTGAAGGAAGAAAATGGGTATTCCTTTGTTTTTGCTTCCGGCGATGTAGATACGAAAAAGGTCATTCAGGTAGATGTACATGATGGAACAATAGATCAGGTAGTAAAACAAATACTACATGACCAAAAAGTTTCATACGAGATCAAGAATAAGAACATCATCGTTCAGAAAGACGTACTTTCAAATCAACCGAAAGCCGATAAAAAGAAAATCACAGGAACCGTCACCGATCCCGACGGTTTACCTATCATCGGTGCCAACATCGTAGAAAAAGGGACGACCAACGGCATCATTACCGATATGGATGGTCGTTTTCAACTGGAAACAGCCGGTAACGCAATTCTACAGGTTTCTTATATAGGATATGTAGCTCAAAACATACCTATAGGAAAACAGTCCGATCTGACAGTTATACTCAAAGAAGATTATCAAAATATAGAAGAGGTAGTAGTAGTCGGTTACGGTTCTGTTAAAAAATCAGACTTAACCGGTTCTATCTCGTCTATTTCTGCAAAGGACTTCAATAAAGGAATTTCACGTAGTCCGGATCAGTTGCTGGCTGGAAAAGTTCCGGGATTAATGGTAAACCGCAGCAGCGGCGACCCGAACAGTAGTGTGACAATGCAATTACGCGGCCCCTCGTCCTTGACGGCATCCACAGCTCCTTTTTATGTAATCGACGGAATACCCGGCGCGTCTATTAACTTAATATCTCCGGATGATATTGAGTCGATGAACGTTTTGAAAGATGCTTCCGCTACTGCCATTTACGGCTCCCGCGCGGCGAATGGAGTAATCATGGTTACCACGAGGAAAGGACGTACAGGAAAACCTCTGGTAACCTACAGCGGATATGCAGCATTGGAAAGTGTATCCGGCCGGGTGAACGTACTGAATGCCGATGAGCACCGTACATTCTTAGCAGAACATGGCATGTCGCTTGCCGCCAGCGATGAAGGGAATGGCGCCGGTACCGATTGGCAAAAAGAATTATTACGGAATGTCGGTTTCTCACACAATCATAATCTGAGCCTGGTCGGAGGTAGCGAGAATACCAAATACAATGCATCCGTCAACTATCTGTCTAACCAGGGTATTGTGAAACATAGTGATTACGACCGTCTGGTTGCCCGTATCGGTGTAGATCAGGAAGCGTTGAACAACCGCCTTCATATAGGCCTGTCCGTATCCGGCAGTTTCGTCGGATCAGACCATGTGGACTATAGTATATTCAATTACGCAGCCCGCTGGTTACCCGAATCACCGGTCATGTCTGACGATCCTGCCAACCAACAATACGGAGGATACTTTCAGGTACCGGGGCGTATGACCTATTATAACCCCGTCGCCATTCTGGAACAACGGAGCGACCATCGTTCCCGTAATATCCTGCAAGGAATAGGTAAGATCGGATTAGATATCATCGACGGTTTAAGGTTCGACATGTTGACATCCATACAGACTGAAACATACGATCAGGCCTATTATCAAAAAACAACGGATATCTCCGTACTGGGTAAAGGAAATGCCATCCGTGAATTCCTGAAAAACACAGATAAGCTGATAGAGACAACCCTCAATTATTCCAAAACATTTGCCCAGAAACATGACATGAAATTAATGGCAGGTTATTCATACCAGAAAATCATCAACAACGATGGTATACGGGGAACCAATAACTACTTTACTTCGGATGCTACCGGAGCTGATAACCTATCGGTAGGTAACGGAGATAAAGCCATTCATTTCCAGAACTACCCGAATAAAACTCAATCGGTACTGGTGTCATTCTTCGGTAGAGTAAATTATGGATTTGATAACCGGTATTTATTAACGGCAACTTTACGTCGCGACGGTTCTTCCAAGTTCGGAGCCAATAACAAGTGGGCAATGTTCCCCTCTGTTTCCGTAGCATGGAAGATCACGGGAGAAAAGTTCATGGAAAACCAATCCTTCTTCCAGGATTTAAAACTGAGAGTCGGCTATGGTAAATCAGGTAATCAGAATATTGATCCTTACACATCACTTACACTTTACGGCCCGCAATCCAGCCAGTTCATCTATAATGACGAATGGATCAATAGTTATGGGGTAACCCAGAATCCGAATCCGGACCTGAAATGGGAAAGTACCTCTATGACAAACGTGGGGATCGATTATTCTATTTTCGGCGGCAGAGTTTCCGGTAGTCTGGAAGTATATAATAAAGAGACCAAGGACATGTTGTATAAATATAACGTTCCGTCTCCTCCTTACCAATACAACCAGTTGCTTGCCAACGGCGCAAGCATGACCAATAAAGGTATTGAATTCATGGCAAATGTAGTTGCCGTAGATACCCGGGATTTCAGTTGGATCAGTAACTTCAATATTTCTTCAAACAAAAATAAGATCGGATCGCTGGATAGCAATATCGAAAACTTATCCATCGCCGAACGATATGAAGGAACCATGACACTGGAAGGATGGACAGCCCAAACAGTCTCCCTGGTCAAACCGGGATTGCCTATCGGTACATTCTATACATTTAAATATGTCGGTTATGACGAAGAACAGCAGAAAACTTTGTACGAAAATGCCGCAGGCGAAATCGTGACAGTCGATAAACTGAAATCGCCGGATGATTATAAAGAAGTAGGAAAAGCTCTGCCTAAAGTTATTTTCGGTTGGAACAATACTTTTCGTTATAAACGTTGGGACCTGAATTTCTTCTTGCGGGGAATGGCCGGCAATAAAATCTTTAACGCCAGTCGTGCCGACCTTTCCAGACTGAACCAGGCAGCGACTTGTAACATCTCGCACGAAGCCGTAAAAGACGGTATCATGGAAGCTCCGCAACCCTCCAGCCGCTGGTTGGAAAACGGTTCTTTCCTGAAACTGGACAACCTGACGCTAGGCTATCAGTTCAATATGGAGAACATAAAAGAGATCGCTCAGCTACGTCTTTACGTAACGGGGCAGAACCTGTTTACCATTACCAAGTACACAGGTGTAGATCCGGAAGTGAGTCTGAGCGGTTTGGCTCCGGGTATCGATAATCGTAACTACTATCCGAAGACACGTTCTTTCCTGTTAGGTGTAAATATTAGTTTTTAAAATTGTCTAATCACATGAAATCATTCGTTATGAAACTAAATTGCATATACATTGCCGGAGCACTGGCATTTACATTGAATTTTACAGGATGTACCAATCTGGACGAAAAGGTCTATTCATCTTATACAGATGAGAATTTCCCTTCTTCACCCGAACAGTATGCATCTATGACCGGCCCTATTTATGTGGCTGCACAGAAACTTTTCGATAACAATCTATACGAATTGCAGGAGATGGGGACAGATGAGATCATCGTTCCCACCCGAGGCGGCGACTGGTATGACGGAGGACGTTATGTCGATATGCACTATCACATCTGGACTCCTTCACATATCCTGATAAAAAATGCCTGGGACTCTGGTTTTAGCGGGATAGGAACCTGCAACCAGGTATTGAGCCAGTTTGAAGCGTTACCTGACAATGACGGGAAAATACAGACGATCTCAGAGATCAAAGTCATGAGAGCCTGGTTCTACTTTTATATGATGGATACTTTCGGTGGAGTCCCCATTGTGACAAAGTTCGATCAAAGCGTTGCCGCACCGTCTGCCAATACGCGTCAGGAAGTATTCGATTTTATCGCTAAAGACCTGGAAGAAAATGCCGAATACCTGAGTAGTGAAGCGAACAACCAGACTTACGGCCGTCCCACACAAGGTATGGCCTACACCCTGGCAGCCAAACTATACCTGAATGCAGAGACATATACCGGTAAGCCGCAATGGGAGAAAGCTGAATATTATTGTGACAAAGTCATTGCTTTAAATCAATATCAGCTCGGAGACTATTTCGATATGTTTAAACCGGATAATGGTGCAAAAGATAAAGAACCCATCTTCTCCGTTCCTTTTGATGCGAACAAAGCCAAAGGAAACCGTTGGTTCCTTCGCACATTGCATTTCAGTCATCAGAAAACATTTTCTTTGTCGCAGGCTCCTTACAACGGTTGGTGCGTAGCTCCGGATTTCTTCGACTTCTATACGGATGACGATATCCGGAAAAAGATATTCCTGTATGGTCAGCAATATGACGCTTCGGGAAATCCGATGATCTATAACGGAGTGAACGTTGTATTGGATCCTTATGGGTTCAATGCATTCGATGTTGGAGGAGCTGACGACAAAGGTCGTCTGGTCGGAGCACGTTGTATCAAATACTATCCGGATAAAGATGCCATCGGCGGTTGGGCAAACAATGACTTTGTTGTTTTCAGATACGCCGATGTATTGATGATGAAAGCTGAGGCTTTACTCCGTCAGGGAAAAGAGCTTTCTACCGCGGTTGAACTAATGAACCAGATCAGAAGCCGGGCCTTCCCAAACAATCCGGAAATGTTGTTCACTACAGCAACATTAAACCTGGAATCCCTGTATGAAGAACGTGGGCGTGAATTGATTTGGGAAATGCACCGCCGTGTCGATATGATCCGTTTTGGAAAATTTGAAGACCCTATGCTCTTTAAACCATCCACAAAAGGAGAAGAATACAGACGGATATTCCCTATCCCAACTTCCGTATTGGCATCCAATCCGAATCTGGACCAGAACACCGGATACTAAATACTGCTAGTAAATAAGATCGTATGGGAGGATAGTTTTTTCTTATTCTCCCATACATAAACAAGATAATCATGAATAAAGCTCTATTCTTAGCAATCTGCTTATTGCATATTACTATTTCCCACAGCGAGAATATCGACAAGGGATTCTGTGTAACGGATGATTCATTGCAGATATCCGTTTCATCTCCCCGGGACAAAATTATCCATGTACAAATTGTACCTTTAGGTTCGCAACCAGGTAAATCGTTGATCATACCAGAAACATCAGATCCCGTTCCTGACTGTCAGATACAAAAAGGAGATAATTATATTTCACTGAGAACAGCGTCCGTTACAGCCACTTATTCCTATACGGATAAAAATATACGCTTTACTGATTCGAAAAGTGGGAAACAGTTGCTTCAGGAACAGGCACGTTCTTTCGAACAAAAAAAAGTGGCAGGCGAAATAGTATGGCAGATAAAACAGATATTCAAATTACATCCGGACGAAGCATTGTACGGACTAGGACAGTATCAGGAAGGTATTATGAATTACCGGGGACAAAAAGCCAAACTCGTACAGGCCAATATGGAAATTGTCAATCCATTCCTGTTATCCACACAACCATATGGTATTTTATGGGATAATTACTCCAAGACGTTGTTTGAAGACAATGAAAAAGGAGCCTCCTTCTGGTCGGAAGTAGCCGATGCCATCGATTACTATTTCGTTTACGGCACTGATATGAAAGATGTCGTAGCCGGTTATCACCGACTGACAGGTGAAGTGCCTATGTTCCCCAAATCCGCATTCGGATACTGGCAATCCAAAGAACGTTACAAATCATTTGATGAACTTATCGATGTCGTAAAAGAATATCGCAAACGGCATATTCCACTCGATAACATCGTACAGGACTGGGAATACTGGGGAGACCGTGATCATTGGAACAGCCTTCGATTCGATACAGTCAATTTCAATCATCCCACAAATGTTATCCGCCAATTGCACGATCGATACAATGTGAGCCTGATGCTTTCCGTATGGCCGGGATTCGGAAAGAAAACGGATGTATACAAAAATATGGAAAAGATCGGAGCACTGTTCGACGAACCGACCTGGGCGGATTATAAAGTCATGGATATATACAACCCGCAGGCTCAAAAAGTCTTCTGGGAACATCTTTATAAAGGATTATATCGCACCGGAGTGGATTCTTGGTGGATGGATGCGACCGAACCCTCTTTCCGCGAAGGATTCACGCAGGATAAACAGGAAGAAAAAACAAAATCCGCCGGTCAGACTCATATAGGTTCATTCGACCGTTACCTGAATGTTTACTCCCTCTTCTTATCGAAAGTCATGTACGAAAACCTGCGTAAACAGAGTGATAAGCGAGTAACTATATTAACCCGTTCCGCATTTGCCGGACAACAACAATATGCAACCGCCGTCTGGTCCGGAGATATTACCGCCTCATGGGAAGTCTTTCAAAAACAACTACCTGCCGGATTAAACCTCTGCATGAGTGGAATACCCTACTGGACAACAGATATCGGAGGTTTTTTTGTAACGACAAGGGGCAGCCAATATACCGAAGGCCTTGCCGATCCTTCTTATAAGGAACTTTATTTAAGATGGTTCCAGCAGGGAGTATTCTCCCCTATTTTTCGTGCTCACGGCAGCAATGTCCCGCGGGAAGTATGGCAATTTGGCGAACCGGGCGATCCTTTTTATGACGGGTTATTAAAGATGATCGACCTACGGTACAGTTTGCTCTCCTATATATACTCTTCTGCCTGGCAGGTAACAGCAAATTCCCGATTAATAATGCGCGGATTGGCCATGGATTTTCCGGATGACCGGAATGTACATAACAGAGCGGATGCTTATATGTTCGGTCCCTCATTACTGGTCAAACCGATAACAAAGCCGATGTATTATACAATAGAGGGAGCTATCGGTACACCTGATACTAAAGAGTCTGTTTATCTACCAGAACACACTGGCAAGTATTGGTTCGATTTTAATTCCCGGCAGATCTATACGGGAGGTAAAACTATTTCATATCCAACTCCACTCGATGTTATACCGGTATTTGTTAAAGCCGGTTCTATTATCCCCATAAATAAAGTAGTCCAATATGTCGGAGAACAAAAAGAAGAAGAGTTGGAACTAAGGATTTATGCCGGGGCAGATGCCGATTTTGAACTCTATGAAGACGACAATAAAACTTATGCTTATGAAAATGGCGTTTATTCACTTGTCCGGTTTCATTGGGATGACCAAAACAAGCAACTGAGTATATACGATAAAGAGGGTACATTTGTCGATTATCCGCAAAGAAGTTTCCGAATAAAACTTTATATGCCGGTAGAAAACGGTTCAAACTATTCTGTACGGGAAAAGCTTATCCGGTATGAAAATAAACATATTACGGTCGATATGAAGAAATGAAGTGAAAAACTCCTTTTAAACGAAATTGAGGTTCGTTTAAAAGGAGTTTTTCACTTCATTTCTTCACAAATTTGAATGTCTTCCTGTTACCATTTGTACAGACTACCTGTGTAATATAGACACCCTTGCTTATTGGGCGAATATCAATGGTCACAATATTGGTCATCGGTGATTCTTTTGTAATAAAACGTCCCGAAACATCTAAGATATCTATATTGCGAACAGGATCGGTTGCCTCAATGATCAGGTATCCGTTGGAAACTTTATAACTGATAACATCTTCACTGATATTCTCATTTCCTGTCGGTTGATCTTTAGAGAAATAGAGATTATCCAGGTAGAAGGTTCCTTTCGCATCACTTTCAAACCGAATATATTTGACAATATTCAAATCAGGTAAGAAAAATTGGAAGATCTGCCATTTTTCTTTTGCAACCGGTAATGTGGCAAACTCTATTTCATCTATACCGTCCGACAGATAAATCTTCAAAGTTTCTTCATAAGGGCTCCATACGTCCAGGTGTAGATATTCCATAGAAGAAACATCCAATAACCCTACGTTAACTGCCAACAGATTCGTGTTAGTCAGTTTCCATACGGGAACGCCTTTGATCGTAATAATTTCCACTTCCGTTTCCTGTCCATCCACCCTTTCAAAGATAGAATTAATATTCTCATAAGGATTGCTATGTACAGAGACCACATTTTCCTGATGGAGAGTAGGTGCAGAAGCAGGCCAGATTGGTGCAGGTTCCTCGGAGTCAGGATCGGGGTCAGGGTCGGGTGTTACCGACTCTTGGTATAGGTAGACATGATCCAGATATATCCTGCGCTCTTCACCAGCCCCACCTGATAAGTTGATACTTTTAAGTATTCCTCCTGTTCGGGATAGAAAATCGGTTAGGTCTATATCTATGCTATTCCATGCATGTGGTTTCAATGTATAACTTTTTTCAGATGAAGTTATTCCATTACCAGTAGCAGTAACAGTTATATCAAACCAACTTCCCGGATATATTTCCAGATGAAGTTTGGTTTTATTTTTCGGAGATATTTCATTGAAAGAAAGTACTTCCGATGCAAAATCCGAAAATAAGATTATTTTTTGGTGATTCGTATCCAAGGCGGAATCATCATCCGACAAGTCATACAAATTCGCTGTATATTTTGAACTGTAAATACTTGACACATTTTCAACGCTTTTGGATGGTACGGGAGCCTTTGGAATTATTTCAGAACCCTTTTTGATAGTTATATCTTTTAAAGTCACTTCCGCTCCCCCTCCATTCCCCAACTCAAATGCTATACGAGCGGAATTATCCGTTCCATGATGCATGGTAAAGGTATAGGAGAACGTTTGCTCATTCAGCCTCGGGGTAAAATAAAAACTTCCATATTTAGTATAAGGCTCATCATTAAATCCGATGTAACTCGAATAAATATCGCCGTTATTACTCGTTGTCTTAGCAATAAAGGAAACCTCATAAGTTGCATTTTTTTCTATGGTGAAGCCTGACAATAATGTCATAACCGAATAAGTGACATTGCCTCCATCGGTTATTTCTATTGTTAAAGATCCTTCACCTTTATTCAACGTAGCATTTCCTCCCTGATTTTGAAGCAATCCCCAGACTTTATCTTTCGGATCATTAATATCATAAACAACTTCTTTAGAAAGGAACTGTATTTCTGCCACTTTAGCTGGGATATCATAAGTCAGCAATGCATCGGGTAAATAAGGATATTCTCCTACAGATTCGTTGTATATACTCGACGTAAGATGCCAGTAGGCAGAACTAAAGTCATATTTCTCAATTGTCCGCGCTATATGATTGGTCCACAGGAGGCGTGAATCGATATCCGCCTTGTAATGAACGCCGAACTCTCCGATATGGATAGGGACATCGTTACTGTTGCTAAAAGCTTTTATCTTGTCAAAATCTGCGGTAACAGCATCTCGCTCGCTCTGAGTATCGCTCCACCTTAACCCGATGGGGTACATAGGATTTACCCATTCAGCTCCCTGATGGGTAAAAGGTAATGGATTGTAATAATGGATTGTTACGATCAGATGATCATCATTTTCCGGCAGTATTAAAGCATTCTCACCTTCCAGGCCATAGATCGTACCCCAATTTGTCGTACCGATCATGATGGCGCGATTTTTATTATTGCCATTCCTGAAATCGTATGTTTGCCTTATCGTTTTGATAGCCTCCGGAAAAACATGATTCCATTCATTATCCATCTTATCCCTGGGTTCATTCAATATTTCAAATACCAGTCTTTCATCATAGTTCTGAAAATAGTCTGCCAACTGGGTCCAAAGAGCCATGAAGCGCTTGATCTCATCGGCTTGCGCTTCACCCGACAAGTCCATCAACGTGTCATAATGGTGCATATTGAGAATGACTTTCAGATCGGCAGCCAAAAGTTTATCTATGACTTCCTGTATTTCAGTCAAAAATTCCGCTTTTATATTATAAGGAGCCTTATCCATACTTCTAGGATATCCCAACGGAAAATCATCCCAACGGACAGGGAGACGTACATGTTTAAAACCTTTCTCTTTTATCTTTTCAATATATGTATCACTCCATGAATAGGCGGTTTGCTGTTCGAAAGTGGCACCGATGTTAACACCACGACCTAACTGATTGTTAAATACGGCTACAGGAGTTGGGGTAAAAGATGTTTGTTTGTTATAAAAATATATATTATCGATAAAGAAGGTTTTAATACTTTGATGACTATTAATTGACAGATATATACCATACAGAGAACCTGACAATCCATTCGTCACATCTATCCGTGTCCATTCATTGGCAGTAAGTTTCTGAGCCGGAATTTCATATTTTTCTTCTCCTATCAAAGTAATAGTTAATTGTGTCTCTACCTCTGAATATACATCTATATGGAAAAATTCCATAGCACTAATGTCGGTTCCCGAAACATTTATTGGAATATGATTCATCTCGGCTAATGCCTTTACTTCACGATCGCCAATAGATGTAGGCAATGGTACTGTTGTCTGGTATTGAGTACCTGTAACAAAAGTAAGCTCACCCTCAATTCTGGAATCAAGATATGAATCGCCAAATAAAGAAACCACATCTTCGGTATTACGCACAGGGGGAAGATAAGCGGTAAAATCAGGCGTACCTTCAACAGTTATTTGTTTGCTGTCATAAAAATAGATATGATCTAGATATACAGTAGCACCTTCAGAAGAAGGCTGAATTACACTTACATATCGATTATCTCCTGTTTCTACGTAATATTCAGAAAGATCTACCTCAATAGAATTCCATTCACAGCCAGTAAGATTCTTAAATGTGAATTCTTTTGAAACCGCATTCGAAATACCCTCCACTCTGTCTTCATAAAGAATGAGCTTTACCGCAAACGAGATATTAGTTTCAGGATATACTTCCAAATGTAATCTATCTTTTCCACTAATATTCAATAGATTATTATCCGGATTATATTGTATACCCATCCAACCCAAATTCGAGAATTTGAGAATGTCTTTTTCATTTTCATCCTTCACTACTGATTTTACAGTCTGAGAACCCCATGATAGATATTCCATACTAATTCCGGTTCCATATTTTGTGCTGTAAAAGTTTTTGACATTAGAACTTTGACGCATTGGAACAGGTGCTGCTTTGATAGATGTCGGAGAAGGATTTTTTTCTTTATAGAAAAAAATATTATCCAAATAGGCTGTTACTCGCCCCTTAGCAGAACCACCCGACTTATCCACAACCATTAATTCTATAGAATTTATTTGCTCCAATTGATTCGTACCTGTCACATATTCAAATTCACTTAAAGGAATCCTCAGTGTATGCCAACTATCTGGAAGCAATTCACCACCCACATTATCTGTTGAAACAGTATATCCATAGACTGATTTTGAATCGGGAGCATGCAATTTTATATTAAGCTCATCTATTTTCTCACTTAGATAAATATCGATATTGATATAGTTAATAGATGACGTTTCTATCTTAATATTTGGTTCACTTGTCTCCTCACTATAAAAGGCTATAAACTGACTATCGAATGTCGATAGCTTAATTATATCTTGCTCCTGATTATTTTTTTCTGTAGAGTAAACAGTTTCAGGGGTAACCCAACTAAATTGATATTGTAAATCAGTACGCTTTCCATAGTAATTACTATAAATAAATTTTATGCCATCATCTATTTTATTAAATCCGGGATCACTTGCAGCCGGAATAGTTTCCGCCCATACATTCTGTATCCCTGTAATCCCCGTTAATAAACACCAGATAATAAATAACTTTGAAAAAAAACTTGTTCTCATACTTATGCACATACTACTCCTTATACACTAAATATCTTCGCCTGTAGGAAAAAGCGAAATCAACCCAGTAACAAATTGGTTTTTAACTCATTATACTAAAATACAAATATCGCTATATTTATTAATATAACAGATATACATTAAGCTTATTTGTAATTTAATCAAAGAATAGACTTTCTCATTTACAAACCAGCCCAAAGAACGTTTTAAACTATCATTTTTGACAAAAGAAATTTTCCCCCAAATATTATCCATATTTTTATTTATCTTTACCCTATCAATCATTCGATATGGAGAACATTTCAGAGATAAAGGAATTTAACAAACTGTTTTCAAACTATCAGGGAATTTTCATCCGTTTTGCTAATACTTATATTCAGGATGAAGAAACTGCCGAAGATATAGTAGTCGACAGTCTGGTATATTATTGGGAAAATCGGCATTCTCTCACCTCCAATTCAAACATTCCCGCCTATATTATGGAAGTTGTCAAACATAAAAGCCTCAACTACCTGCGTAATCAACGGATACGGGAAGACATTGAACAGAACCTCTGGACCCACATGGACAGAGTAAGAAAACTAAAAATCACGACATTGGAAGCCTGCGATCCGGAAGAGTTGTTCAGTTCGGAAGCACAACGCCTGATAGATGAAGCATTAGACCATCTGCCCGAAAAAACACGGGTAATCTTCATTATGAGCCGATATGAAAATAAAACACATAAAGAGATAGCCGATCATTTTGGCTTGTCCACCAAAAGTATTGAATTCCATATCACTAAAGCATTAAATGTATTAAGAAATAGATTAAAAGACTATCTCCCGCTCTTTATCTTATTTTTAAATTAGCAGTTCACCTTTTACTCTTTTCTTAAAAAAATAAGTTTTTCATTAGGGATACTTTCCATCTATGTGCTTATTAAGTATGGAAAAGAAAATACTATATCGTTTTTTCGAAGGGAAAGCTTCCTACAAGGAAGAAGAAGAGGTTTGCAACTGGACTGAAGCTTCAGAAAAGAATATGCAGGAATATCTGAAAGAGCGTAAATACTTCGACCTCCTGATCGTCCAGAACAAAAAAAGTCGTATACAGCCAACCTCATCTGGTAATGTATTCTATCTGAATAATATAATCAAATATGCAGCTGTTATCGCAATATTTATCATCTGCGGCATACAAATTTACAATCAAACAAAACCGGATGTAAGCCACCTCGAAATGAACACAATATCAGTCCCTGTAGGACAGAGAGTAAATATATTGCTGTCCGACGGAACAAATGTATGGCTTAACTCCGGTTCAAAAATGAAATATCCGGCATCATTCACCAAAGAAAAAAGAGAAATTACATTGAATGGAGAAGGTTATTTTGAAGTCACAAAAGATGCCAAAAGACCATTCGTTGTGCAAACTGACAAATATAATATAGAAGTACTGGGAACAAAGTTCAACGTAGATGCTTATGATAAAACATCCTTCTTTTCTGCGGCATTAATGGAAGGTTCCATACAAATTTCAGAAAAAGAAGAACCAAGTAACAGTATTGTATTACATCCTTTGCAAAAAGCAGATCAGGTAGATGGAAAATTGGTAATTGAAAAGATACAGAACTATGACATTTATCGTTGGAAAGAAGGTTTGATTTGTTTTGAAAATACCACATTCAACGACTTGATGAAAGAGTTTGAAAAAACATACGATATACAAATCATCAATGGGAATAAGAATCTGGACAATTATATCTGCAGTGGGAAATTTCGTATTTCAGATGGTATAGACTTTATATTACAAGTTCTCCAGCGAGATATCAGTTTCCGCTTCCAAAGAAATGAAAACAACACTATTATTTATATAAAATGACATGTTAAACCTTTAAATCATACTGCCTATGATATAATATCCAAAGAAAAAAGCGATAAATGCGGGAACATCTATCGCCTTATGACTAACACAATTATCAAAAACTGTATTAATCTCTAATAATTACAAAGTTATGAATAAAGTATCTTTGTCGGGACCCTATTATCTAAAAAAATCACGACATAAACATTTTTTCAGAATTATGAGAATAGCCTCATTCCTTTTGTTTGTACTGATATTTTCATTACATGCTATCAATTCAAACTCACAAAATGCACGGATTACCGTTCGGACCAGTAATACGACTTTAAAGGAGGTATTGAATACCATCGAAAAGCAAACAGATTATTTGTTTGTATACAATATTAATGTAGATACAAATCAAAAAGTAGCTTTAAACACGGTCAATCAACCGGTAAAACAAGTATTGGATAATCTGTTTAAAGAAATCGGACTAAGCTATATATTGGAAGGATCCTATATTGTCGTATCCAAATCGGAAACAGAACAACAGAAAAAATTTGTAACCGGAACAGTCCTTGATATGAACGGTGAGCCAATTATTGGTGCGAACATCATAGAAAAAGGGACCACGAACGGTATAATCACAGACATAAACGGAAAATTTTCTTTACAGGTTCCTTCTGATGCAGTGCTACAAATATCGTATATTGGGTATAATACCCGTGAAGTTGCGGTTAATGACCAATCTTCGATCACTATAAAACTGACAGAAGATACTCAAACGATCGAGGAAGTCGTTGTTGTTGGCTACGGAGTTCAAAAAAGAGAGAACTTAACAGGAGCCGTCTCTGCCATTATGGGAGACGATCTAATGAAAAGACCTGTCGGACAAACATCTGTCGCCTTACAAGGAATTGCTCCGGGAGTAACTATTACACAACAATCCGGACAACCAGGCCAAGATGCCGGAACAATCCGGATCAGAGGAATAGGAACACTGAACGATTCCAACCCATTGGTTTTAGTAGACGGAACTGCAATGGACCTGAATAGTGTCGACCCTAATATCATTGAATCGATTTCCGTTTTAAAAGATGCAGCCTCATCTTCCATCTATGGTTCACGTGCTGCCAACGGAGTGATACTGATCACTACCAAAAGAGCTAAAAATAAAGAATTTTCTGTTTCTTACAATGGATATGCCGGATGGCAAACACCAACCGATCTGCCTGATAAAGTAAATGCCATCGACCATATGGTCATGCTGAATGAAGCATACAAGAATGTCGGGAGAAGTCCGCTATATACAGATCAGTATATTCAGGAATATAGAGAAAAAGGTCCTTCCGACCGTGATCATTATCCGGATGTAGACTGGCAAAAAGCGGTTTACAATAAATATGCATTCCAACAAAACCATTTTTTCACTCTCAATGGAGGGACAGAAAAAATGAAACTTCTTGCAGCAATCGGTTATTATGATCAGCAAGGTATTACTCCTAATACGGATTATAACCGATTTACGGTCAGATTAAATTCAGATATGCAGTTTACCCGACGTTTTTCTGCTAAACTAGATATGTATTTAAAATACAATACACAAAAGACTCCTGGTAGAGGTATATATGACGTTATATACTGGATAAACCGAACACCTTCCATTTATCCGGATATTTTATCCAACGGGAAATATGCAGTCGGTTGGGATGGAGATAATGTGTTAGCTTTTGCCAAAGACGGAGGATTCGCTAAAACAAAAACACCCTCGGCCTCCATCAATATGGCTTTAAGCTACCAGTTTACAGATTTTCTGAAAGCCGATGTCAGCTATACTCCTATCTATAACAACAATATAACCAGCACTTACAACAAAAGTGTAAATACTTATTATGCCGATGGAGAACTAGCTTACAGTAAACCGAGTAAAAGTGCACTATATGAACACCGTGGCTGGGGTTTATCGCATGATTTCAAAGCACTGATAAATTTCGACAAAGCATTCGGACAACACAATCTGAAAGCTTTGGCAGGTTTCCAATGGGAAAGTGGAACTGATGATTATATCGATGCTTCCCGGGATACCTTCATATTCCCTCAATATCCTAAATTGAATGCAGGAGGTAGTGACAATCAAAAAGCATCCGGTTCTGGTTCTGAATATGCGCTTGCCTCTTTCTTCGGACGTATCAATTACGATTATCAGGGGAAATATTTATTTGAAGCGAATGTCCGTTACGATGGTTCCTCTCGTTTCGACCTGGGACATAAATGGGGAGTGTTCCCTTCATTTTCAGGCGGATGGAGAATTTCAGAAGAAAGTTTTTGGGAACCTATACGGGATATTGTCGACAATGCTAAATTCAGAGTTTCCTGGGGGCAACTGGGAAATCAGAATATAGGGAATTATGCTTTTGCCTCTGTTGTCAGCTATAGTTCTTATATTATCGGTGGACAACCGGTTACCAGCGGTGCAATCAACGATATGTCGAATTCTGCCATTTCATGGGAAAAAACAGAAATGCTTGACTTTGGGGTTGACCTGCAATTTTTCTCCAAGCTCTCTGCTTCATTCGATTATTACAATAAGAAAACAAGTGATATTTTATGGAAACTCAACGTTCCGTTAATCATCGGTCTAAATCCGACCTATCAAAACGCGGCTAAAGTTTCCAATAAAGGATGGGATCTGGAATTGAGATGGAATGACCGGATCAATGATTTCAGATACGGTGCTTCTTTCATATTATCCGACGTAAAAAATAAGGTAGTCGATCTAAAAGGCATCAGTATGACCGGATTGACCGTAAACCGGGAAGGATATCCCATCAATTCGATTTATGGGCTTGAGGCAATAGGTTACATATCTAAAGAGGACTATAATGCTGACGGTTCCTACAAACATGCTACTCAATTCGGTGCATTTGCTCCTGGTGATATCAAATATAAAGACCAGAATAACGATGGGATAATTAATAATGAGGATGAAGTAATCATCGGCAATACTGTTCCACGCTTTACTTACGGATTAAATCTAAATGCAGGCTGGAAAGGATTCGATTTCAGCATGTTCTGGCAAGGGGTAGGAAAAGCGGATGGATATTTAAATAAACAAGCAACAATGCCATTCTACTGGGGGGCCTCCGCTTTGGAAATGCACAAAGACCACTGGACGGAAGAAAATCCTAATGCGCGTTTTCCGCGTTTGGCTTTCAATGAAACAAACAATGAACAGAATTCCAGCTTCTGGATGGCAAATGCAGCCTATTTAAGGCTAAAGAATGTAACCTTAGGGTATACGCTCCCTAAGGCGTTAACTGAAAAAATTAAGTTCTCTCACGTCCGGCTTTATGTCAGTGGACAAAATCTTTTATCCATTGACAAGTTCTGGGATGGATTTGATGCAGAAGCACCTGTCGGAGACGGAGCTTATTATCCTCAGGTGAAAGTGTTCACTGTTGGACTGGATGTAAAATTCTAAATGTAAAATCATTATGAAAAATCTTTTATACACATGCCTGATAATAACAGGTCTATCTTTTTTCTCTTGTGACAGTTCACTGGAAAAGTATCCTTTGGATAAACCCTCCTCAAGCACGTACCCCAGTAATGAGACAGAACTGGAAATGGCTTTGTGGGGATGTTATGGTTCTCTATGGTTAAGTACGAACTATGGAATGGTTATGCCTGCGCTCTTAGATATAACAACAGATATAGCCTGGGAAAGAGCCGAGGTTCCTATGCAATCGATCGGAAACGGATCTCATGATGCCAATAATTCATGGTCCGAACAACTTTGGAAAAACTATTATATCAGTGTAGCTCGTTGTAATTATTTGCTGGACAATATGGAACGAGCTAAATCAGAAACAACTCCGTCTGTTTATGAAAGAATAAAAGGGGAAGTTAAGTTCTTAAGAGCTTACTTTTATCTGATGCTGACAGAAACATGGGGAGATGTTCCGTTAGTAACAAAAACCCTAACTCTGGCAGAAGCTCAAATCAATCAGACACCCAAATCTGAAGTAGTCGATTTTATACTAAAGGAACTGGATGAGGCCATTCCAGTTCTTCCAGTACATATCGATGCCAATGAGTGGGGACGCATCAGCCAGGGATCTGCTCTTGCCATAAAAGCCAGGACTGCTTTATACAACAATATGTACGATATTGCAGCTAAAGCAGCTAAAGAGGTTATAGACTCTGGCGAATACCAGATAGACGACAGCTTTGAGAATTTATTCAAATCTGCCACCCAATCGAATAGCAAAGAAATGATGTTCTTCATTACTTATAAGGAAGGTTACCGCACTCCTGGGGTAGTAAGGGGGTGTACTTCAAGAATGGGTGGAGGCTACAGTAGTAAAATACCAGTTCAGGCAACTGTCGATTCATACGAATGTATCGATGGATTACCCATAGATAAATCTCCCCTTTATGATCCTCTAAAGCCATTCGAGAATCGAGATCCCCGTTTGGGATATACGATTGTCCTACCTGGTTCCGAATATATGGGATTTCAATTTGAAACTCATAAAGACAGTGTGGAATGCTGGAACTATAAAACTTCCCCTGTAAGCCGGGTAGCCAACCAGGATGCATTAAATCCTTATGCCACTTTCTCCGGTTACATCTGGAGAAAATATAATGAAATATCCAAACCGAATGAGTTGGACAACAGTGAAACATCATTCATCATCATCCGTTATGCAGATGTACTGCTCATGTACGCAGAAGCTAAGACCGAATTGGGAGAAATTGATAATTCCGTTTACCAAGCAATCAATGAGATCCGGCAAAGAAAAAGCGTAAATATGCCTCCTGTTGCAAATAAAAATCAATCAGAACTACGTTCAATCATTAGAAAAGAACGAAAATGTGAGTTTGCATGGGAAGGATTGCGGTGGTCGGATATTCGTCGCTGGGGAATTGCTGAAAATGTCATGAATAAAGTTCTATATGGCAGACCACCAAAGGACTACCTACACTCTGCTCCTAAGATTGACGAAAATGGGACACCGGATTATAATGTTGTCCCCAATAAAAACGATATGCGTGTGATCGAACTTCGTTCATTCAACAAAGACAGAGATTATGTACTTCCTATTCCCAGAATAGAAATAGAAACAAATACGGCATTAAAACAGAATCCTAATTACTAATAGGATTTATCAGTTTTCTACTACTTCAACAGAGATTGCTCTTGCCTTTATTGAGGCAAGGGCAATCTCAAAAAATCAATGATATATGAAAGAAAAGTACTTACTCACAGTAATTATAATACTCTTTTTTCTGCCTGTCACATCTGCTCACGGACAAATATGGGTGGAAGCAGAGCAATTTCAGGAAAAGGGAGGATGGATCGTCGATCCTCAATTTATAGATCAGATGGGATCTGCTTATCTTCTGGCTCATGGATTGGGAGAACCTGTCCAGCCAGCAAGAACAATCTTACAAATAAAAAAAACCGGAAATTATCATCTATGGGTTCGCACAAAAGACTGGGCCCCCTATCCTACAGGACCCGGAAAATTTACTATTTCGATTGATAGCGATACATTACCAACAGTCTTAGGGCAAGACGGCAATTCCTCATGGCATTGGGTATATGCAGGTGTCTCTATGATTAAACAACCAGAGATCACCCTGTCGATAAACGATTTATCCGGATTTGAAGGACGGGTAGATGCTATCTATCTGACTCAAAAAAACAATGATCAACCGCCGACATCTAAAGATACCCTGGAGTTGTTCAGACGAAAAATGTTACATTTACCAAAGGATCCCAAAGAAACCGGGACATATGACCTCGTGATCGCAGGAGGAGGAGTAGCCGGTACGTGTGCTGCCATTCAGGCTGCCAGATTAGGATTGAAAGTCGCTCTTATCCAAAACCGGCCAGTTTTAGGAGGTAATAACAGCTCGGAAATCCGTCTCCCTATGTCCGGAGATATCTATCATAACCTCTATCCTAAACTGGGACGTATTGTGAGGGAACTGAATACAGGAACTACCAGTGAAATAGCCTCCGCCGATCAATATGGGGATAAAAGAAAACTGAACATTGTAAAAAATGAGAAGAACATTACTTTATTTCTTTCCACCCATGTTTATAAAGTAGAAAAGACTGATAATCGCATAACGGCAGTTATTGCCAGACATGTTGAAACCAATCAAGAACTCCGCTTCATCTCTCCTCTTTTTGCAGATTGTACCGGGGATGCAACTCTCGGTGTTGCCGCAGGAGCAGACTACAGAAGTGGCAGGGAAAGTTTTTCTCTTACCAGAGAGCCTAAAGCTCCGCAGATAAGTGACAGTTTAACAATGGGTACAACTAATCATTGGTTTGCCCGTTTCGAGGAAAAATCTTCGGAATTTCCTTTATGTCCGTGGGCTGTTCAATTCAGTGATAACTATCATTTAGAAAACACAGCAAGTGCCTGGTTCTGGGAATCCGGCTTTTATAAAGATAAAGTTGAACAGGCAGAAGAAGTAAGAGATTACAATTTCCGGGTTGTCTATGGGCATTGGTCTTACCTTAAAAATCAGAAAAGAAAACAATATTCAAACTGGAAACTGGAATGGATGTCATTCATTGCCGGGAAACGAGAATCTCGCCGATTAATCGGTGATCTGATCCTTTCAGAATTGGATATAAATAATCAGGTACAATATCCGGACGCATGCGTCACAACAACATGGGGAATCGATCTTCATTACCCAGATCCGCAAAACAGTCAATATTACCCGAGAAATGAGTTCTTAGGCATAGCCGATCATAACCGGGACTTCGAACCTTATCATATACCATACAGATGCTTTTACTCAAAAGACATCAACAACCTATTTATGGCAGGCCGTAATATCAGCGTTACTCATATTGCTTTAGGGACGGTCAGAGTTATGCAAACCACAGGAATGATGGGAGAAGTGGTCGGGATGGCGGCTTTCCTATGTAAAAAATATAACTGTTCACCCCGCGATATATATACACAACACTTGGAAAAATTGATCCAACTACTAACAGCAGAGCATAATTAAGATTATGCCGAACCGAGTAATAAAAAAACGAATTATCTAATAATTAGATAATTCGTTTTTTTTGTGGTCCCACTTGGGCTTGAACCAAGGACTCCCTGATTATGAGTCAGGTGCTCTAACCAACTGAGCTATAGGACCGGTATTTCAGAGGGTTGCTCTGAAATCGGGTGCAATATTACGACTTTTAATCGGATTTTGCAAGTATTCTATTAAAAACTTTACTTTTCAGAAGCTTCCTCACCACCAAACTCCATCAGATAAGCTTTAATGAACTCATCGATCTTACCATCCATGACGCCATTCACATCGGATGTCTGGTAATTTGTACGATGGTCTTTTACGCGGCGGTCATCGAAAACATAACTACGGATCTGTGATCCCCATTCGATCTTCTTCTTACCGGCCTCGATCTTTGCCTGCTCTGCTAAACGATGCTTCAATTCCTTATCGTACAATATTGAACGCAACTGGCGCATCGCATTTTCACGGTTCTTCGGCTGGTCACGCGTTTCGGTATTTTCAATCAGAATCTCTTCCTCCTCACCTGTATAAGGATCTTTAAACTGATAGCGTAAGCGTACCCCTGACTCTACCTTATTTACGTTCTGTCCACCTGCACCGCCTGACCGGAAAGTATCCCATGAAATAGCAGCCGTTTCAACCTTTACTTCGATCGTATCATCCACTAGCGGAGTAACGAACACAGAAGCAAAAGAAGTCATTCGTTTACCCTGTGCATTATACGGAGAAACACGGACCAAACGATGTACACCATTCTCACTTTTCAGATAACCGAAAGCATAGTCACCTTCAATATTAATAGTGACAGTCTTGATACCTGCTTCATCACCTTCCTGCAGGTTGGCAATAGATACTTTATAATTATGTGATTCTGCATAACGCAGATACATACGCATCAGCATAGAAGCCCAATCCTGACTTTCAGTTCCCCCTGCTCCGGAATTTATCTTGAGCACGCAACTCATCTGGTCTGCCTCATCACGAAGCATATTCCTGAATTCCAGGTTCTCTACCAACTCCAAAGCCTTGGTATAAGCAGAATCGACTTCTTCTTCAGTAATAACTTCTTCTTTTACATATTCATAAGACAACTGCAATTCCTCGGCTGCAGCATTCACCTCGTTATAAAGTTCAATCCACTTTTTCAGCTCTCTTACTTTTTTCATCTGAGTTTCCGCTCTTTTGGCATCTTCCCAAAAACCAGGATCCTGCGTACGCAATTCTTCTTCTTCTAACTGGATGGTCTTACCATCTATGTCAAAGATACCCCCTCAGCGCTTGCTCGCGCTCCAACACGTTCTGTAGTTGGTCTGATGTTATCATACTCTTGTTCTTGTTTTAAATTTTGTGCAAAGATAAGAAATTAATCGCCAGTTCACTCAGTATACATCGCTTCAATCTCATCAGCATATTTCTGCAGAACGACCGGACGACGTAATTTCAATGTATCTGTTAGTTCACGTCCCTCCATTGTAAACGGCTGGGGTAATAAAGTGAACCGCTTGATCTTTTCATACGAAGCCAGGTTTTTCTGATGTTCTTCGATATGCGACTCTATGAGGCGAATTATTTCATGATTGGTCATAAGCTCCTCACGACTATTGTAAGCAATCCCTTTTTTCTCCGCATACTCTTCCAGAAGAGGATAAGACGGCACGATCAGAGCACTGACAAACTTACGCTGGTCACCGATAACGGCGATCTGCTCGATATATTTATCGTTACTCATTTCCATCTCAATAGCCTGCGGAGCTATATATTTCCCATTTGAAGTCTTATAAAGATCTTTAATACGTTCTGTAAAAAATAATACATTTCCTTCCAGACGTCCGGCATCTCCCGTACGGAAAAAACCGTCTTCCGTAAAGGAACGGGCATTTTCTTCCGGTTTGTTGTAGTAACCGGTAGTAACAGTCTTCCCTTTTACAAGGATTTCTCCGTTACTTTCATCGATCTTCACTTCCACCCCAGGCATTGTTTCACCGATAGAACCAAACTGGAAACCTATTTCCGGATAGAAACAAACAGTAGCCGTCGTTTCACTCAAACCATAACCATATACTATAGGAATATTGACAGACTGCAAAAATTCATTGACAGTATCAGACAATGGCGCGCCTGCAACCGGGAATAAACGACCTCTCTCGATACCCAGAACCTTTTTCAGGAGCGTAAATACCGTTTTATCATAAAATTCAAATTTGGCTTTCAGACATAATGGTGCCTTGATCCCTTTATTCTTGTATTCCAGATTATATAAACGTCCGGTTTCGATTGCGTTCAGGAATATTTTCTTCAGGAAAGGTGACGAAGAGTTTATTTTCTCATGAACGCCGACATATACTTTTTCCCAGAAACGCGGCACATTACACATTAAAGTAGGATGAACCTCCGGTAATGTCTTTTGTATCATCTTCGGATCCTGGTTGATAGCGATCTTCACCCCTTTATGAAGGCAATAGTAAGTCCATGCCTTCTCAAAAATATGAGTCAAAGGAAGAAAACACATTGATAAATCTTTATCGTTTACCATCGGCAGACGAATATCATGGATACGCATCGCCTCCAGGTAATTAAAGTGGTGAAGAACCACTCCTTTCGATTCACCGGTCGTGCCTGACGTATACATTATAGTAGCAACATCATCTGGATTTGCTTCGTTGGTACGGATCTTTACCGTCGTTTCTGCATGCGCATTATCACCCAAACGCAGGAAATCATCAAAATAAATGGAACTCTTATCGTCCGGATTCAGTTTAACGGCCGGATCAAAAACAATCAGACGCTTTAGCACAGTCGATTCTTTCTGTACTTTAAAAGCATTGTTATACTGAAGTTGTTCGCCGACAAACAAAGTATGTATCTCCGCATCATTAATGATATACTCAATCTGCGCCGGAGAATTTGTAGCATACATCGGAATCGAGATCACCCGGTTTCCATAAGCCCCGAAATCAGTAAACAAACACTGAGGCATGTTCTGGGAATAGATACCGATCTTCTCCTGTACCTCTATTCCAAACTCAGCCATTGCTTTGGCTGTAAGCATTACTTTTTCAGAAAACTCTCTCCACGAGATCTTCAACCATTTTCCGCTCGCATTATCGCGGTATTTTAAAGCTGTACGCGAACCATATTTTTCAGCCTGTCGGTGAATTAGCTCTGCATAGTGGTAATATACCATAATTCTTCGTTTTGAATTGATACAACAAAAGTACGGCTTTCCTACTGAATAGCAACACATTCCTTTCTTTTTTTACACACTATTGCACTTTTTGTGCAAAAAGCGGATTCGGAAGTGTAATCCTACCTCCACTTGACAGATGTTAAAATAGAATAAATATAGTAGTATGTATTGCATGGTACATAGGCAATACATATATTTGCAACATAAAATAATAAAAGATGAATGCAGAGAACGTAAAATCACAAATGAGGAAAGGGACACTGGAATATTGTATCCTCTTACTTCTCAAAAAAGAACCGGCTTACACCTCTGACATTATTCAGAAGTTACAGGAAGCAAAACTAATTGTAGTAGAAGGTACGCTATATCCTCTCTTAACCCGGTTAAAGAACAGTGAGTTGTTAAGTTATCAGTGGATAGAATCGACTCAGGGACCACCCCGCAAGTATTACCAACTCACTCCGAAGGGAGAAGAATTTCTTGGAGAACTGGAAAACTCGTGGCAGGAACTAAATGATACAATAAACCACATTAGGAACAATTAAAATTTGAAGACAATGAAGAAGACGCTTACAGTTAATTTAGGAGGAACAGTTTTCCACATTGACGAAGATGCATACCAGCTGTTGGATAAATATCTTTCTAATTTACGTATACATTTCCGTAAAGAGGAAGGATCTGAAGAGATCATGAATGATTTTGAAATGCGCATTTCCGAATTGTTCGGCGAACGTGTACGTTTAGGACATGAAGTGATCACGATCGAACATGTGGAAGAAGTGATCAATCGCATGGGGAAACCGGAAGAGATTTTTGAAGAGGAAGAAACTGAAGAAGAAAAAGAAAATGCTAAAAAACACGTTTTCCAGGAACAGGTTATCACCGGCAAGAAGAAACTGATGCGTGATCCGGACAACCGTGTAATCGGTGGTGTTGCCGCAGGTATCGCCGCCTATATGGGCTGGGATGCTACTGCTGTCAGATTAGCCATGATTTTGCTGTTATTCATCCCGTTCGTGCACTGGATGGCTCTGCTGTACATTATACTCTGGATGGTTATGCCAGTAGCAAGAACAGCAGCCGACCGTCTGATCATGCGAGGAAAGAGCGTCACACTCGAAACGATTGGACAAACAGTCACAGACGGTTTCGAAAAAGTATCCAGTAATGTAAACGATTATATCAGCTCTGACAAACCACGAAATTTTTTTCAGAAACTAGCAGATCTGTTTGTTACAGTATTCGGCTTCCTGCTAAAGTTCGGAGCCGTCTTAGCCGGAATTATCCTGCTACCTCCTCTTTTGCTTATCGTTTTTGTATTGTTCATTGTGACTGTAGCCTTAGTCGGAGGCGGAGCAAGCGTTTTATATCAGCTTTCACCCTTCGGATGGGATTTGTATAGCGGAGTACCCGTTTACATGGCTGTAATCGGCTGTATCGGCGTAATTTTATTAATTGGTATTCCTGCAATCGCATTACTTTATGCAGTATGCGGACAGCTATTCAATTTAAAACCATTACCCACCTCAGCCAAATGGACATTGTTGGTTTTATGGTTGATCGCAGTTGCAGGATGTATCATTTATTTTGTAAACGTAGGATTACCGGCACTCAGTCCATACCTCTGGCATAACACCTATTCAATACATATATAAAAGATTAGATAAAGAACTTGTTTATAATTTGTGTGTTAAAAAAAAGAAGGCCGCTCTGTCTCAGAGGGGCCTTTCTTCTAAGGTTAACAAATTTATGAGTAAAAACCACTAATGAATCATTAAAAAAACCACTATCACTGCCGTTTTGAGACTTGCAGTAATAGTGGTTACAAATATAGGTATAATTTTCAATAAAAAAAGACTTTATCGAATTATTTGTAAGCTTTTCTTATCAAGGCAGCAACCTCTGCCAACTCACCCTGAGTTATTGTCATTTTTTTTCCTCCAAAATACATATCCGACTCCTTGGTTATAGGGATTAAATGGATATGCGCATGAGGCACTTCCAAACCCATCACAGCGACCCCTACACGCTTACAGGGAATAACTGCTTCCTGAGCACTCGCCACACGCTTGGCAAAGGCCATCATTCGCCCTAGCAATGGGTCTTCCAAGTCAAAAATATAGTCTGTTTCCTGCTTCGGAATAACCAAAGTATGACCTTTTGCGACCGGATTTATATCCAGGAAGGCAAAGAATTCTTCGTCTTCCGCAACCTTATGGCAAGGTATTTCACCTGCCACTATTCTACTGAATATTGTTGCCATATCTTATTGTATTAAATTGAAATTTCCAGAACTTCAAAGGTCATCAATCCGGATGGGACTTTGATTTCCACCACGTCACCGACCTTCTTACCCATCAGCCCTTTGGCGATCGGAGTACTGACAGCGATCTTACCTTCTTTCAGGTTCGCTTCAGAGTCAGAAACCAATGTATATGTCATTACTGCATTATTTTTCGTATTCTTGATCTTTACCTTGTTCAGAATCTGAATTTCATTTGTCTGAACACGTGATTCATCGATCAGACGCGCATTAGAAATCAAGCCTTTCAACTGGGCCAGCTTTGCTTCCATGATACCTTGAGCCTCCTTTGCTGCATCATATTCTGCATTTTCAGACAAGTCACCTTTATCTCTGGCTTCAGCAATCTGGGCAGAAATTTCAGGACGCTTCACGGTTTCCAAATAGTTGATTTCAGCTAAAATCTTGTTGTAGCCGTCTTCTGTCATATAACTAACAGCCATATTAATTCCTCCTAATTATTGATTTTAAAATTAATGTTTATTACTACATAATAAAAAAAGAATCCCGACCAGAACATGGCCGGAACTCCTCTTTCTCTTTATTTAAGACAATGCAAAGATAAGACATCTTTTCAAGATGCACAAACCAGCGCAAGTGCTTTACAACATATAAATCTGATTGTTAGCGTACTACATTAAAGTACTGCTTTTACATCCGCTTCCAGGTTTTTCACATCATCCACCCGTTTCACCAAGTTACCTTTACGGTCAAGGATAAAGATAGCAGGCAATTGCTTTACATTATACAGTCCTGCGATCTGGGAATAAACCGACTGCGGATCTCGCACGGCCACCCAGGGAAGATTGGAAGCGGCATTCTTCCAGAAATGGACATCAGAGTCAAGCGATATCTGATAAACATCCAATCCCTGACCATGATATTTCGTATATAATTCACCCAAAGCCATATTCAGTGCCGGAGACCACTCAGCCTGGTAAGCCGTAAAATTAATGATCACAGGTTTTCCTTCCGCTACAGAAGAAAGTTTTACTACTTCCCCTTTCAGATTTGGCAATTCGATATCCAAGAAACTCACCTCAGTCGTTTTCACGTCATCCAGATTCACCGGACGTTGTGCACGAAGAACCTTCATTGACTGTAATGTCAGGTTATAAAGATGTTTCGAACGCGGACTTCCGGGATAAAAGTGATCGTAGCTGGTAGCAACCGCCCCATAAGCCTTTACATCGTTTCTGTCGTACAGATCAAAGAACAACAATCCGTCAATCTGCTGAAACAACGCATAATAAGCAGCTGTCGACATCGGAGCCGAATAGATGTACTTACGGGCCACATCCTTGTAAGCTTCAGCCGTTTCTATTATTCTTGCACGATAAGTCGTATCTGCGATATGTTTATCTTCATACTCTTTGCGTAAACGACCGATCGCCTGGTTAGCATCGAGCTGAGCCAGTGTAATCGCTTTGATCGCCTTGCAGTTCTCCGATCCTTCCACCGAATAAGATGTGGCGAATGTTCCCGCATCGGCAGCAAAAGTGATCGTCTCGACCGAATCGATCGCAAAATTGATCTTCTGGTTATTCAGTCGCAAACGATAGAAATCCGGAAAGTCCGGACGCTTATGAGTGAATTTGAACTTACCTGCAGCTGTGAGCTTGACAGAATCCAACAATTCAACATTCGATATACCGACATTTTCCAGATACATGGTCTGGCCGTCAGCGCCGGATACAACCCCTTTCACAGTAAAATCAGAAGTGTTATTGCATGCTGTAAACAACAGCATACTTATTCCGAAAAGAACCAGTAGTCGTGCAGATATTTGTTTCATCCTAATTTCCTTTACAATGTTCGTAATTCCGATGCAAATATACATTATTTTACAATTGTGGCACTATTATTCGTAAAATCTTCCCTTTATTTTTATAAAAAAGGGCTTTTCTGATGTTTTTTATTTTCATTTTCATGTGTTTACAGGTAAACTTTCATTACATTTGCACCAATTTTTACAGATAGAAAAATAAGAAAGAAGATTATGCTTAATCCAATTAACAAGACGATCGAGTTGGCTGATGGAAGAACCATCACCATCGAGACCGGGAAATTGGCAAAACAGGCGGACGGTGCGGTTACCGTTCGTATGGGCAACACAGTGTTGCTGGCTACTGTTTGTGCCGCTAAAGATGCAAATCCCGGTGTTGACTTCATGCCGCTGCAAGTTGAATACAAAGAAAAGTACTCCGCATTTGGCCGTTTTCCCGGAGGTTTTACAAAAAGAGAAGGAAAGGCTTCGGATTATGAAATTCTGACATCGCGCCTCGTTGACCGCGCGTTGCGTCCGTTATTCCCGGACAATTATCACGCAGAAGTATATGTAAACGTTATATTATTCTCTGCTGACGGCGAAGATATGCCGGATGCTTTGGCTGGTTTAGCAGCATCAGCTGCTTTAGCTGTCTCCGATATACCTTTCAACGGACCGATCTCTGAAGTTCGCGTAGCACGTGTCGACGGTAAATTTATTATCAACCCGACATTCTCAGAATTGGATAAAGCAGATATCGACATGATGGTTGCTGCGACAATCGACAATATTATGATGGTTGAAGGTGAAATGTCTGAAGTACAGGAAGCAGACATGCTGGAAGCAATCAAAGTCGCTCACGAAGCAATTAAAGCACAGTGCCAGGCTCAGATCGAACTATCGGAAGCTTGCGGCAAACTCGTTAAACGTGAATATTGCCACGAAGAAAACGACGAAGAACTGCGCAAAGACGTACACGATAAATGTTTCGCTAAAGCATACGCTGTTGCCACATCAGGCACAGACAAACACCAGCGCTTCGATGCTTTCCAGGCAATCGTAGACGAATATAAAGCAAACTTCTCTGAAGAAGAGTTGGAAGCTAAAGCTGAAATGATCGACCGTTACTACCACGATGTAGAAAAAGAAGCCATGCGTCGTGCTATCCTTGATGAAGGAAAACGCCTGGACGGTCGTAAGACTACTGAAATCCGTCCGATCTGGATCGAAACGGATTATCTTCCGGGACCTCACGGATCTGCAGTCTTCACACGTGGTGAAACTCAGTCACTGACAACTGTTACACTCGGAACCAAAGCCGATGAAAAGATGGTTGACGACGTACTGAACCACAGCAAAGAACGTTTCCTTTTACATTATAATTTTCCTCCGTTCTCTACAGGTGAAGCTAAAGCATCACGTGGCGTAGGACGTCGCGAAGTAGGTCATGGCAACCTGGCTCACCGCGCTTTGAAGCGCATGATCCCGGATAATTATCCTTATGTTATACGCGTGATCTCTGATATTCTGGAATCAAACGGTTCTTCTTCTATGGCTACTGTTTGTGCCGGTACACTGGCATTGAGAGACGCCGGCGTTCCGATGAAGAAACCGGTATCTGGTATCGCAATGGGTCTTATCTCTGAGAACAAAGGTCAGAACTATGCTATCCTGTCGGATATCCTAGGAGACGAAGACCACCTGGGAGATATGGACTTTAAGGTAACAGGTACAGCAGACGGTATCACTGCCACTCAAATGGATATCAAGGTAGACGGTTTATCATACGAAATCCTTGAAAACGCACTGGCTCAGGCAAGAGAAGGCCGTATGCATATCTTAGGAAAGATCATGGAGGCTCAGCCGGAAACACGTGCTGAACTGAAACCGCATGCTCCGCGTATCGAATCGATGACGATCGGTAAAGAGTTCATCGGTGCAGTAATCGGCCCGGGTGGAAAGATCATCCAGGGTATCCAGGAAAAGACCGGTGCTGTTATTACGATCGAAGAAGTGGACGGTTTTGGTAAGATCGAAATCTCCGGAACAAACAAAGATACGATCGATGCTGCTATCAGAGCGATCAAAGGTATCGTTGCCGTTCCTGAAATCGGTGAAGTATATGAAGGAAAGATCTCTTCTATCATGCCTTACGGTGCATTCGTTGAATTCATGCCGGGTAAAGACGGTTTGCTGCACATCTCTGAAATCGACTGGGCTCGCCTGGAAACAGTAGAGCAGGCAGGTTTGAAAGAAGGCGATACTATTCAGGTGAAACTGGTAGATATCGATGCAAAGACCGGTAAGTTCAAACTTTCTCGCAAAGTGTTGCTGCCGAAGCCAGAAGGTTACGAAGAACGTCCGCCGAGACCCGAAAGAGGTCCGAGACCGGAACGTGGTGATCGCGGCGACCGTGGTCCTCGTCAGGATCGTGGAGATCGTGGAGACCGACGTAACGATCGTTATTAATAAACGACTTTCTTATACATTATATATAAAGAGCTATCCTGTAACAGGATGGCTCTTTTTTTGTCTTCTTACCCTTGGGTGAAGGCGTTTCGTACAAGTCATATTGTACGCTTATCAGTCATTTATTCACAAAAAAAACCTGCCCCGAACAAACGGAGCAGGCTCTTTACTTCTTATTTAGCAATAGTTTATTTACTGCAAGAACAACGCGGCTTCAGTTGTTTGAAGAAATCGTTGCCTTTATCGTCAACCAGGATAAATGCAGGGAAGTCTTCCACCTCGATCTTCCAGATAGCCTCCATTCCCAGTTCCGGATATTCCAGACATTCTACTTTCTTGATACTTTCCTGTGCAAGGATAGCTGCCGGACCACCGATACTTCCCAGATAGAAACCACCATGCTTCTTACAAGCGTCTGTTACCTGCTGACTACGGTTACCCTTGGCGATCATGATCATGCTACCGCCATTATCCTGGAACAAGTCCACATACGAGTCCATACGACCGGCAGTTGTCGGGCCGAAAGAACCGGAAGCCATTCCGGCAGGAGTCTTGGCAGGACCTGCATAATAAATAGGATGATCTTTGATGTACTGAGGCAGACCTTCACCCTTGTCGATACGCTCTTTCAATTTGGCATGAGCAATGTCACGACCTACAACGATCGTTCCGCTCAGAGAAAGACGAGTTGAAACCGGATATTTAGTCAGTTCTTTCAGGATATCGGCCATCGGCTGGTTCAGATTGATCTTTACAGCATTACCTTCACCTGCTTTACGTAATTCTTCAGGGATCAGGCGACCTGGATTTGAATCCATCTTTTCGATCCAGATACCGTCTTTATTAATCTTACACTTGATGTTACGGTCGGCAGAGCAGGAAACACCCATACCTACCGGGCAAGAAGCACCGTGACGGGGCAGACGAACGATACGAACGTCGTGAGCATAATACTTACCACCGAACTGGGCTCCCAAACCGATGTTATGAGCAGCTTCCAATACTTCTTTTTCCAATTCGATATCACGGAAAGCCTGTCCGCCTTCGTTACCGCTTGTAGGCAGGTTATCGTAATAATGAGTAGAAGCCAGCTTCACTGTCAGCAGATTCTTTTCAGCAGAAGTTCCGCCGATAACGAACGCAATATGATAAGGAGGGCAAGCAGCCGTGCCCAATGTCTTCATCTTTTCCACCAGGAACGGAACCAGGGTTGCCGGGTTCAGGATCGCTTTCGTTTCCTGGAACAGATAAGTCTTGTTGGCAGAACCACCGCCCTTAGCTACACAAAGGAATTTATATTCCATACCTTCAGTAGCTTCGATGTCGATCTGTGCTGGTAAGTTACATTTCGTATTTACCTCATCGTACATGTTTAAAGGAGCATTCTGCGAATAACGCAGGTTTTCTTCCGTATACGTTTTGTAAACACCTAGAGAAAGCGCCTCTTCATCGCAATATCCTGTCCATACATGCTGGCCCTTTTCACCGTGGATAATAGCCGTACCGGTATCCTGACAGAAAGGAAGCTGACCTTTTGCAGATACTTCCGCATTACGCAGGAAAGTCAGTGCCACGAACTTGTCGTTGTCGCTGGCTTCCGGATCGCTCAGGATTTTAGCCACCTGTTCGTTGTGCTCAGGACGAAGCATGAAAGCCACGTCACGGAAAGCAGCGTTAGCCATCGCTGTAAGTCCCTCTTTTGCAATTTTCAGCATCGGTTGTCCTTCAAACTCGGATACCGATACATACTCTTTTGTAAGCAGATAATACTCTGTCGTATCCGGTCCGAGCGGGAACGGTGCCTGATACTTAAAAGGAGGTGTTGCCATATCTTTATTATTTAATTATGTAATATTGGTTTTACAATTTCAGAATCATTCTTTTTCGCTTGGCAAACTTAGATAAAAATCACGAAATACGAGAGTGCTTTCACTAATTTGTTCACCGGAAACAATTAATTAGTTAAAAGAAAAACATATATTTGCACGTATATGAAAAAGCTAGTCACACTTTTCATCCTGTGTATATTGTCATCTAACCAATTGGCAGGGCAGATCAGCCACGGAGGCAAACCTCTTCCGTTCGCGACACTCAGCACCCGTTCGGGAAGCCAGTTCAAAGAGATGCCCCCTTTCGACGTTGCCGAACAATTACGAATCGACTCACTGAATGAAAGCGACCGGCGTAGCGGATTCCATTTCGCTTACAAATTCATGACAAATTTTACCCCGGAGAATTCAGGGAACTGGTTCACGCAAGCTGACGGCACCCGGGTATGGCGGTTAGGCATACGGTCGGCAGGAGCCTACTCGATCAATGTCCTATTCTCCGAATACGAAATTCCGGAAGGCGCCCAGCTTTTCTTGTATAACTCGGACCAGACCCATATATTAGGCGCTTTCAACCATCTGAACAACTCTGAGTTAGGCAGACTCCCCGTCTCACCGGTCCAGGGCGACGAACTGATCATCGAATATCAGGAACCTGCCAATGTTCCGTTTCACGGCAGATTGAAAGTAGGTGAGGTAAATCATGATTACCGCAACCTCAGAGGACATGAACCTATCGGGCACAGCCCTATTTATCATTGGTGCATAAAACCATTGGCATGCTTCCAAAACAATACGGACAAATACAACGAAATAGGCCGTAGCTCCGTACTGATCATCGTCAATGGACAAAATGCCTGTTCGGGTACTTTAATTAATAACACATCGAATGACGGAAAACCCTATCTGTTAACGGCATCACATTGCCTGAACGATCAGTTCGCAATCAAAAACCCTGATTATGAAATGATAGCGGGTAATATCGTTACGTTCTTTAATTACGAAAGCCCACTTTGTGATCCTGTTATGAAAGGAACGGAAGAAATGTCGATGGCTTCGACTCATTTCAGGGCGACCAACGAAAGCACCGACATGGCTTTACTGGAACTGACGGAAATTCCACCGGTCTATTATCAACCTTACTATGCCGGTTGGAATGCAAAAGATCTAGGTTCTGCCCCCTATGTCGGAATCCATCACCCGGATGGTTCCGTAAAACGGCTCAACACGACCGATCAAGTCGAGTTAACGACCTACCCATATACAGATAATTTTATAAAGAACGGACACTGGCACATAAAAGAATGGACCGACGGTTGCACACGTCCGGGCTCTTCCGGCTCGGGCTTGTTTGATAACAACAACCAAATTATCGGGGGACTTTCAGGAGGTATATCCAGTTGTCCGTCACCTTATGACGATTTCTATTTCGCTTTAAGCCAAAGCTGGGACGTCTCGCCGGACGCAGATAAACAACTGAAAGCATGGCTCGACCAGGCAGGAACAAACACTGTACGAACCTGTAAAGGACTCGATCCTTACAGTGCCACCCCCTGCATCCGCCTGAGCAATGTCAAAGAAAGCGGAAAAGCAGAGCATGTAGAAGCGACGCCCCTCCCCTCTCCCGGAACAGGTCCGGCCTTCGGAAACAATTCGCTGAACATGAACGAGTTCGCTGAAGCTTACAAAATAACCGGAGAGGCGAAAATATACGGTACATATATCGTGAATCCGGCTATAACCAAAGACAAAGAGATAGATGTAGAAATTACTGTTTACAGCGGCTCCGGCAAACCGGAAACATTGCTACATACCGAATCATTCAAACCTTCGTTCGTAACCACCAATAACAACATCGATTTTATCGATTCCATTAAGCCATTGAACCGTGATCAGGAGACGTTCATCACGTTTTCCGAACCGGTAGATGTATCCGGCGATTTCTTTATCGGATATAAGATCAAGACAGCCGCTACCGGCACTTCTTTCTCGGCATATAATCTCCCGAAAGGAGAAACAAGCAAAAACACTACCTGGATCAACTACAAAGGGCAATGGATAGAGGCATCCGCCCATCCGGCCTCTCCCATGAGCACTTCTCTGTTCATCGATCCCGTCATTCAATACAATATGGCTTCTGCCAACACACCTATCGACAACAACGACCCAATTCGTATATTCACGGAAACGGTATCCGAAACAATCCATGTCCTGCTACCTGCCACAATCCGTGAAGCCCGATATTCCATCATATCCATGAACGGAAATACAGTACAAAGCGGGATTGTCCGCAGCGGACAAAATACGATCCCGGTAACAGGTGCCACATCAGGTATTTATCTGATACAAATCACCTACGGCGAGACGGGTTTTACGCAAAAGATATTATTTTAATCAAAAATACACAATAAGTGAACGACAGACAAAGCATATCAAGAAAGACAAAGAGAAATGAAACTTGAAATTTTAACTAAAATACAGTCGGACAAGCATCATTAGAACGTCCGTAAATCCTGCATTTTATATCCTTTTTAAGGAAAAAAGAGGCACGGATTCATTAATAAGTATTAATTAGAAAGATTTTATCGTATCTTTGCTATTCATAACAAAAAAATGCTTTAGTTTTGCATTTTGATGGCTAAGGGACAATTGAAAGTGAATATATAAACATAGTAACATTTTAAACTTACATCAAATTATGAACAAAAAGTTTTTATTGTCATTCTTTGTAATGGCAGCAATTTTAACCCTTTCTTCTTGTTCAAACAAGTTGAAACCGCTAGCTGAAGAGTACATCAAAGCTGAGCCGCAGCCGCTAGAGGCTATCGGAGGCAAAGTACCCGTGACTATCAACGCGACTTTCCCTGCAAAATGGTTCAACAAGAAAGCAACTGTAACAGTGACTCCGGTTCTTCGTTATGCCGGTGGTGAAGCATGGGGAACATCTTACACTTATCAAGGTGAGAAAGTAAAAGGTAACAATCAGGTTATCCCGCAGAAAGAAGGAGCTAACGTAACCATGAAATCTGCTTTCACTTACAAACCTGAAATGAAGAAATCGGAATTGTATCTGACTTTCGATGCAAAAATCAAAAACAAAACAGTTAAATTACCGGACGTAAAGATCGGTGAAGGTGTAATCGCAACTTCTGAACTGGCTGACGCTGCTACTGCAACTGCTGCTATTGCTGCTGACAAATTCCAGCGTATCATCAAAGAAGCTCACGATGCTAACATCATGTTCTTGATCCAGCAGGCTGAACTTCGTTCAAAAGAACTGAACTCTACTGCTATCGCAGACTGGAAAGACTTGGTTAAAAATGCAGACGAAGCTCCTAACCAGAACGTAGCAATCGAAATTTCCGCTTATGCATCTCCTGATGGTGGTGTTAAACTGAATACAGGTTTGGCTGAAAGACGTGAAGGTAATACTTCTAAATATCTGGCTAAAGAATTGAAGAAAATGAAAGTGGATGCGCCGGTTGACGCACGTTACACAGCTCAGGACTGGGAAGGCTTCAAAGAATTGGTATCTGCTTCTAACCTGCAGGATAAAGACCTCGTATTAAGAGTTATCTCTATGTACCAGGATCCTGAAACAAGAGAAAAAGAAATCAAAAATATCTCTGTTGTATATTCTGATCTGGCAGAAACTATCTTACCTCAGTTACGTCGTTCTCGTTTGACTGCTAACATCGAAATCATCGGTAAGTCTGACGACGAAATCAGCGCATTGGCTAAGAGCAATCCTTCTGAACTGAACATCGAAGAAATTCTGTATGCTGCTACTCTGACTAACAACGATGCTGAAAAGATGAGAATCTATACAAAAGCTTCTGAACTGTACCCTAACTGCTACCGCACTTGGAACAACATCGGTATGATGGCATTCAAGGCTGGTGACCTGGCTAAGGCTGAACAGATGTTCAACAAATCTAACTCTGTTAAGGCTAACAACGAAGCTAACATGAACTTAGGTCTTATCGCTCTGACTAAGGGTGACCAGGCTAAAGCTCAGCAATTGTTCGGTAACGCTGCAGGTGTAGCTGAATTAGGCGAAGCTCTGGGTGTTCTTTACCTGGAACAAGGCGAATGGGCTAAGGCTGTTAACTCTTTCGGTTCTGTTAAGACTAACAACGCTGCATTGGCTCAGATCTTGGTAAAAGATTACAGCAAAGCATCTCAGACTCTGAACGCTGTTGCTAATCCTGACGCAATCACTTCTTATCTGAAAGCTGTTGTAGCTGCTCGTACAAACGACGCTAACGGCGTTGTAAGCAACCTGAAGGCTGCTATCGCTGCTGACAGAGCTTTGGCTAAAGAAGCTGCTATCGACCTGGAATTTGCAAAATATGCAACTAACAGCGAATTCGCTAGCTTGGTTAAGTAATTAGATATTACTCACAATCCTATAAAAAGGCTGTCTCGTAATGAGATAGCCTTTTTCATTTCCAGAACTTATCAAATACAAAAAAATCACAAGTCATTCTTTTATTAATCAGAAAGTTGTATATTGCAGACATAAATCTTAAGCATTATGAAACGGCTCGCTATTTTTCTACTTATCAGTATAGGTTTTCTGATTGAAGCTCATGCACAACGAGTTCCGATCGATAGCACACAATTCCTGTTGCAGCATTTCGAAAACGGACATGTGTACTACAAAGACGGGCGGGTATTCAATGTTCTGCTAAATTACAGTCTCTTGATCAAGAAATTCTTATTCCAGGATATATACGACAAGAATAACATCAAAGAGTTCTCAGAACCGGACATGGTTGCAACGATTAAAATCGGGGAAAGAATATTCCTCCCGACTAAAGACGGGGCAACAGAGGTGTTACAGAAAGATCCGCCTATTTTCGTACAGTACAGAGGTTCATTAAAATGGGAAGGGAAACAAGTAGGCTACGGCGGCCGTTCGGAAACATCGGCTGTCGACAGTTATTCGTCGTTCCAGTCAGGAAGCACCATGCATAAACTGGAAACGGAAAAATTGATCCTGACCCGCATCGACAAAATCTTCCGGATAGAACGTAAAGGGAAACAATACCGCTTCATCAACGAAAAGCAATTCCTCAAAGCCTTTCCAAACCATAAAAATGAACTAAAGAAATATGCCGATGACAATAAGATCGATTTTAACGACATTGACAACGTCTTACAAATTTACAACTACGCATCTGCGCTAAAATAAAAGGAGATACCAAATAAAAAGCCGGATACACTTCAATCGTGCATCTGGCTTTTCTATATTATAGATGTAAATTATCTACCCTGACGTTTACGTTCTGTTTCATCCAGGATAATCTTACGCATACGCATACTGTTCGGAGTGATTTCTACATACTCGTCTCCCTTTATATATTCCAGGGCATCTTCCAAACTGAATACAATAGGAGGAGCCAGAGATACTTTATCGTCTGAACCGGAAGCACGCATATTCGTCAGTTTCTTCGACTTTGTTACGTTAACTACCAGGTCACCTTCTTTAGTATGCTCTCCCACTACCTGTCCGGCGTAAACTTCTTCCTGCGGAGCAATAAAGAAACGCCCACGTGACTGAAGATTGTTCAAAGCATAGGCAAACGCTGTTCCGGTCTCCATCGCAATGATAGAGCCATTGTTACGACGTTCGATATCTCCCTTCCACGGCTGATATTCCAGAAAGCGGTGAGCCATGATCGCTTCACCGGCAGAAGCAGTCAGAACAGCATTGTTCAAACCGATAATACCACGTGAAGGTATATTGAACTCAAGATGCATACGGTCGTTCTTGCTTTCCATCATCGTCATCTCACCTTTACGTTTTGTCACCATATCGATAATACGGCTGGAAGACTCTTCCGGAAGGTTGATTGTCAGCTGTTCTATCGGTTCACATTTTACACCGTCTATTTCTTTGATGATAACCTGCGGCTGACCTACCTGCAATTCGTATCCTTCACGACGCATCGTTTCGATCAATACAGACAAGTGAAGCACACCACGACCATATACCAACCAAGAATCGGCTGAATCGGTCGGAACCACACGCAATGCAAGGTTCTTATCCAACTCTTTCTGCAAACGTTCAAAAATATGACGTGAAGTCACGAATTTACCGTCTTTACCGAAGAACGGAGAGTTATTGATCGTAAAGAGCATAGACATGGTCGGTTCGTCGATAGCGATTGTCGGCAATGCTTCCGGTTCATTCACATCGGCAATCGTTTCACCGATCTCAAAACCTTCGATCCCGATCACAGCACAAATATCACCTGATTGAACAGATGACACTTTTGTACGGCCTAAACCTTCAAATACATCGACTTCCTTGATCTTTGATTTCACCATCGAACCGTCACGTTTACACAACATAACTTCCTGGCCTTCTTTCAGCTCTCCGCGATGAACACGTCCAACTGCGATACGTCCGACATATTTTGAAAAGTCCAGCGAAGTGATCAGCATCTGAGGAGTTCCTTCCAACACTTTCGGTTCCGGTATATATTCAATAATAGCATCCAACAATGCCAGAATATCTTCTTTCGGTTCTTTCCAGTCGGTCGACATCCATCCCTGTTTTGCAGAACCATAGATTGTCGGGAAATCCAACTGCTCTTCCGTTGCGTCCAGACTGAACATCAATTCGAAAACCATTTCCTGAACTTCCGACGGACGACAGTTCGGTTTGTCTACCTTATTAATAACCACAATCGGTTTCAATCCCAACTGGATTGCTTTTTGTAATACAAAACGAGTCTGAGGCATCGGCCCTTCAAACGCGTCGACCAACAACAAACAACCGTCGGCCATGTTTAATACACGCTCTACTTCACCTCCGAAGTCAGCGTGACCCGGAGTATCAATAATATTGATTTTGTAATCTTTATAATTAATAGAGACATTCTTGGCCAAAATCGTAATTCCTCGTTCACGTTCCAAATCATTGTTGTCCATGAACTGATCCGGTTCTGCCTGTCCTTCACGGAAAAGCTTACCGGCTAATAACATCTTATCCACAAGCGTCGTTTTGCCGTGGTCTACGTGCGCGATAATCGCGATGTTTCTGAGTTTTTGCATCGAAGACTAATTTATTGGCTGCAAAAATACGACATTTTTACGATATATATATGTCATTCATGTCTCAAAATACAAAAAATAAGATGAAAAGTCTTGTATATCTCAAAGGAATGCCTACCTTTGCATCCGCTTAGATAATATAGTATCAATTTATTAAAGTACAAAGAATCATGTTTTTAGATTCAGAAAAGAAAAAAGAATTATTCGAAAAGTATGGCAAATCTGCAACTGACACAGGTTCAGCAGAAAGCCAGATCGCTTTGTTCACAGTTCGTATCGCACACTTGACAGAGCACCTGAAAAGTAATCACAAAGATTACAGCACTGAAAGAGCGCTGAAAATGTTGGTAGGTAAACGTCGTCGTTTATTGGACTATCTGATTAAAGTTGATATCAACAGATATCGTGCTATCATTAAAGAGCTTGGTATCAGAAAATAAGAAACTACTTCTCCGGAAGTTACAAAAGGGCAACTCATACAAGGGTTGCCCTTTTTTTCTTTCAGCAAATTACATTGTAAAATAAAATATTAATGTAAATTTGCGACGTTTAGTTACAAATTAAAAGAAAATCTATAATAAACATACTTATGGGAAACAACAAAATCATCGGAGCCAAAATTAAAAGTATCCGTGAATCAAAACAACTTTCCGTTGAAGAAGTAGCCGAACGCTCCGGCCTGAGTATCGAACAGATCGAACGCATAGAAGGTAATGTAGACTTTCCTTCACTGGCACCACTTATCAAAATAGCACGGGTACTCGGTGTCCGTCTGGGAACATTCCTCGACGACCAGTCAGAACTGGGTCCGGTTATCTGCCGCAGAAAAGACAGCAACGATTCCAATAGCATCGGTTTCACCAACAATTCGATGGAAAACCGCAAGCATATGGAATATCACTCTCTGTCGCAGGATAAGTCCGGACGGCATATGGAACCGTTCCTGATCGATGTTTCCCCATCAGAAGAAGGTGTTGATTTCGTTCTTTCCACACACGAAGGCGAAGAATTCATTTATGTATTGGCCGGTGTAGTTGAAATAAACTATGGCAAAAATACGTATTTACTGGAAGAAGGCGACAGTATTTACTACGATTCTATCGTTGCCCATCATGTTCACGCTGCGGCCGACAGCACAGCTAAAATACTTGGAGTTGTTTATACCCCGTACTAATTGACCGAAGGATATGGAAATACAATTACAGGACAAGACTTTAGGTCAATGGCTGGAACATTGGGCCACTTTGACACCGGACAAGGAATACGTGGTTTATTCCGATCGTGACCTGCGTTTCACATGGAAAAAGTTTAACGAACGTGTTGACCGGATGGCGAAAGGTATGTTGTCTATCGGTGTCGAACACGGCACGCATGTTGGTATTTGGGCAACCAATGTACCCGACTGGCTGACATTCCTTTATGCAGCCGCCAAGATCGGGGCCGTTGCCGTTACGGTAAATACGAACTATAAGCAGAACGAACTGGAATTTCTGGTTGAAAATGCCGATATACATACCATGTGTATCACTGACGGTGTATTCGACGGAAGCTATATCGATATGATGTATTCCATGCTCCCCGAGTTAAAGGAATCACAACGCGGTTACCTGAAAAGCAAGCGTTTTCCACGATTGAAAAACGTGGTTTACATCGGCCAGGAGAAATACCGCGGCATGTACAATACGCCGGAGTTGTTACTGCTGGGTGAAAACATCAGCGACGACAAACTGGAAGAAGCCAAAAAGCTCGTCAATTGCCACGATGTTGTCAATATGCAATACACCTCCGGTACGACAGGTTTCCCGAAAGGGGTTATGCTGACGCACTATAACATTGCCAACAACGGTTTGCTGACCGGCGAGCACATGAAATTTACTGCCGACGACAAACTGTGTTGCTGCGTTCCCCTTTTCCACTGCTTCGGCGTGGTATTGGCTTCCATGAACGTACTGACACACGGATGTACACAGGTGATGGTTGAGAGGTTCGACCCGCTGGTCGTGCTGGCATCTATCCATAAAGAACGTTGTACGGCTCTTTACGGCGTACCGACCATGTTTATCGCCGAACTGAACCACCCGATGTTCCCGATGTTCGACCTTACCTCGCTTCGCACCGGTATTATGGCCGGTTCACTCTGTCCGGTCGAATTGATGCGTCAGGTGGAAGAGAAAATGTATATGAAAGTAACCAGTGTATACGGCTTGACGGAGACATCTCCGGGTATGACACACTCACGCATCGACGATCCGATGGAAGCACGTCATAACACAGTAGGACGCGACTTTGAATTTACGGAAGTACGCGTTATCGACCCGGAAACCGGCGAAGAATGCCCTGTCGGCGTACAAGGAGAAATGTGTAACCGCGGTTACAACAACATGAAAGGTTATTACAACAACCCTGACGCTACAGCCGAAGTAATCGATAAAGACGGTTTCCTTCACAGTGGCGACCTCGGTGTAAAAGATGAAAACGGATATTATCGCATCACCGGTCGTATCAAGGATATGATTATCCGTGGCGGAGAAAATGTATATCCGCGTGAGATAGAAGAATTCCTGTATCACCTGGAAGGCGTGAAGGACGTGCAGGTGGCAGCCGTTCCGTCTAAGAAATACGGAGAGGAAGTAGGTGCTTTCATCATCCTGCATGAAGGTGTAACGATGACAGACGATGTGGTAAAAGATTTCTGCCGCGGCAAGATCGCCCGCCACAAGATACCGAAATACATCTTCTTCGTCGATACCTTCCCGATGACCGGCAGCGGAAAGATACAGAAGTTCAAACTGAAAGACCTCAGCCTCAAATTGCTTGCAGAACAAGGCATTACACCGGTATAAGTCCGATAATTTTGTTACCGGCACGCAGATGACGCTGATTAAGCTGATAACCGCAGATTTATCGTTTTAAATATAAATGAAATCTGTGCGAATCTGCTTAATCAGCGTTATTTGTATACACTTTTATCGCCTTTTGCAAAATACCACTCATAATACTATTACACAACCGATTACAGTTTCTTCGTAATTCTATCCTTAGGAAACTCCGGTTTCCTGCCTGGGGAACTGTAATTTCCTGCCGAGGGAACTAACGTTTCCTGCCTTGGAAACCGGAGTTTCCCAAGCGGGAAATTTTGAAGACACCAGGGGATGATTATGTTTGTCCCCAGGAATTATCTGAACAACCTAATAATTTCTTATCTTTGCCACACATTCAAAATAAGTATTATTTATGTCACAATTATTTCCAACTAATCTGCCTTATAAAGTGGCAGATATGAGTTTGGCAGACTTCGGTCGTAAAGAGATCGAGATCGCCGAACACGAAATGCCGGGACTAATGGCTCTGCGCCAAAAATATGCCGATCAGAAACCTCTGAAAGGTGCCCGTATCACCGGCTCACTGCACATGACTATCCAGACTGCAGTGTTAATCGAAACATTAGTTGCGTTGGGAGCAGATGTACGCTGGGCAAGCTGTAACATCTTCTCTACACAGGACCATGCCGCTGCGGCTATCGCTGCCGATGGCGTTCCCGTTTTTGCCTGGAAAGGTGAAACGCTGGAAGAATACTGGTGGTGTACCGACATGGCACTTCGTTTCCCCGACGGGAAAGGCCCTCACATGATTGTTGACGATGGCGGAGATGCCTCTTTATTGGTTCACATGGGATACCGTGCCGAAGATAACGCAGAAACGATCAACCGTAAAGGCGGAAACCATGAGGAACAGGTAATTCTGGATACTTTACATCGCATCCTGGAAGAAGATAACGGGCGCTGGCACCGTACAATTGCAGAAATGAAAGGTGTTTCGGAAGAGACAACCACCGGTGTACACCGCCTGTATCAGATGATGGAAAAAGGCGAACTGCTGGTTCCGGCTATCAATGTAAACGACTCCGTAACGAAGTCCAAATTCGATAACCTGTATGGTTGCCGCGAATCGTTGGCCGACGGTATCAAACGCGCTACCGACGTGATGATCGCCGGTAAAGTCGTTGTCGTTGCCGGATATGGCGATGTAGGTAAAGGTTGCGCCCATTCCATGCGTTCCTACGGGGCTCGTGTACTGGTTACGGAAATCGACCCGATCTGTGCTTTACAGGCCGCTATGGAAGGCTTCGAAGTAACGACAATGGAAGATGCCGTGAAAGAAGGTAACATCTTCGTTACGACAACCGGTAACTGCGATATCATTACAATCGGTCATATGTCTCAGATGAAAGACCAGGCTATCGTATGTAATATCGGTCACTTCGACAATGAAATCCAGGTAGACAACCTGATCAACTACCCGAATATCCAGCATACCAATATCAAACCGCAGGTAGACAAATATACTTTCCCGACAGGAAATTCTATCTTCCTGCTGGCTGAAGGCCGTCTGGTTAACTTAGGTTGTGCAACCGGTCACCCGTCGTTCGTGATGAGTAACTCGTTCACCAACCAGGTGCTCGCACAAATGGATTTGTGGCAGATGGCTTATGAAGTAGGTGTTTACCGTCTGCCGAAACGTCTGGACGAAGAAGTAGCTCGCCTGCATCTCGAACGGATCGGTGTGAAACTGTCTAAATTGAGTCCTAAGCAAGCTGAGTATATCGGAGTTCCGGTAGAAGGCCCATATAAGGCGGATCATTACAGATATTGAAACAAAGAGGACCTGACAGATATATTGGAAATACTCTGCCAGGCCCTTTTCTTTATTATACGTTTCTTCAGGCTTTCTTCTTGTAATGTTTTTTTAGCTCTGCTTCCACATCTACTTGCTGTTTAAGAATCACTTTGCGGATAAACGCACCGATAAAGCCTATGCCATATCCTCCCAACTGAATAAAACTGGTAACAATCGAAAGCAATGCGATCGGCAAACTCTTATTAACCCAAAGGGATTCCAGAAAAAGAGCCAGTATATAAATCCCCAAAGGGAGTAAAGCCCAGGGACAAACCAAGGACGACAACAGTAAAAAGACCACTCCCAGAACAAAACAAGCAGGTAGCAGATGTACTAATTTCAAAGAGTCCGGATGCATCTGATATAAATCGACACGAGCCATCCCAAACACATAAACCTGCCTGTAAAATGATTTAAGACTCACCCTGCGCTTATGATAAACATAAGCATCCGGGAACAGTTCCACTGTAAATCCAGCCTTACGGATACGTGTACTCAAGTCGATGTCTTCTCCGAACATATCCTTGAACCCACCCACTTTTTGATAAACTTCACGGGAGAATCCCATATTGAACGTACGGGGCACGAACTTTTCCAATCCTTTCTTACTTCCCCGGATACCTCCGGTAGTCAGAAAAGAGGTCATCGAATAACTGATCGCTTTCTGCATCAGGGAAAAAGAAGAATGTGCCCTATCCGGACCACCGAAACAATCAGCCTTCGTTTCCTTCAGATAGTTTGTTACTTTCTCAAAATAATCTTCCGGAATAATACAGTCGGAATCAAAAAACAGTTGGTATTTCCCTTCGGCCCGTTCCATTCCATAATTCCGGGTCAGGCTGCGACCGGAATTGGGTTTAAAGAAATAACGGATATTCAATCTATCCTCATATTCCTTAACGACCTCATCACAAGGGACGGCAGAGCCGTCTTCCACAATCAGGACTTCAAAATCCTTACAGGTCTGATTGACCAGACTCTCCAACAATTCACGCACCTCAGCCGGGCGATTATATACGGGTACTATGATTGAATAAGAAATCATCGTTATTTTATTTCTGTAGTAGCAGAACGTTGCTGACGCCAGTATTTCCAGCCGGACCAGCCCACTGCAACGATTAGCAATAATAAAATCAGGAAGGAACTATAAGAAGATATATTGGCAGCTATCACATAATTCTCCGGGTAAAAATCAAAAACGACCGTATGCTCCCCGGCCGGAATCAACATAGCACGCAATATCCAGTCGGCACGGAAATGGGTTGCCTCTTTCCCGTCTATTGTCACTTTCCAACCCGGATAATAGATCTCAGAGAAGACAGCCAGTTGTTCTGACGAAGCTTTTGTCTTATAGGTTAAACGGTTTGGACGGTATTTCTCCAATACGATCGTTGCTGTAGTATCTTTCTCCGGAATAAAACCTTCCAGATCTTTCGCAAACCGTTTATCCACCACTGCCGTTTCCTGGGGATCAATCGTGTTCAAGGCTTCAATTTCTTCATCTGCGTTCGCTACGATATTCACCTTATCCACAAACCAGGCATTCCCATAAGCAAACGGATTACGGATCGGAGCCTGATCCGGATTATAAATGATGTAGCGTGCGTTCAGCATATTCAGAGAAGGAGAAGATGCCAGGGCAGGTAATATATCTCTTATCGTCTGTGCCTTTTGTAAAGCCTCGATTATATTCCGGTACTCTCCATTCAGACGATGTTCGATCAGTTCCTGATAACGCCGTAATTTAACAGCATGATATCCGCCCAAAGAGTGATGGAAATAGGAAACGGTCGTCTCCTCCCAGGGATTATTCAACCCCAATACACGATAGGACTGGTCGGTATCTTTCAGTATCTCCTCGTCTGCAAGCCGTTTTTTATAAGATTCCTGCGGACTCTCTTTTACATAATTGCCGTCGTTCAGATAACGCCGGTCGACCGTCCAAAGGTCTGCAAGCATCAAAACTGCAATTCCTGCACTCACCCAAACGGCCGTTTTCTTTTTATCTTTCGCTTTCCAATACCAGAACAATAAAGCTGCCCCCAGAAGAATAAAGATAAGAGAACGTAGTGCATCGGCAGAAGTCAATGATGCTCTATCTCTCAACAAAGCAGTATAATACCAGTCCGGAAACTGATTTTGTATATTTACATCCATAGGAGACTGGAAAGTCAGAAGTAGAGACGGCATCAGCCACAGGATAAGACAAATTCCTCCGGTAAGTCCCAATGCCCACAAAAAGCCTTTCTTCAGGACTGATTCCCCTACATTTCCTGCAAATAACTCCCGCAATCCCCAGATAGCAACGACCGGGAATATTAACCCCGGAATAACCAAAGCCATCTCTACCGTCCTGAATTTATTATAAAAAGGCAAATGATGAAACACAACATCATTAAAAAGGTCGAAATAACGACCTAACGCCAATAATACAAAAAAGACAGAAGCAGCAAACAACCACCACTTCATCGGATTACGGATCACAAACATTCCCAGAACAAACAGGAAACAGACCAAAGCTCCGAAATACACAGGTCCGGATGTACTCATTTTATCTCCCCAATAGGTATAAGTCTGTATTTCTTTTCCTACCTGGGCTCCATTGGCTTTCATCTCCTTATAAAGTTCGGAATCGCTGCCTAATGTACCGATACTGGCACCCCCATAGGCATTCGGAACTAATAAAGTGAGGAGTTCCATCCTTCCATAACTCCAGTGAAATGCATAATCTTTATCAAGTCCGGTCGAGATCTTCTCCCCGGCAGGAGTTGTTGTTGTCAGCTCCGTTGGCCCACGAGTGGAATGCTGGCTCAAATCCCAGTTAGAATAGAGGTGTTGTGTATTGGGTAATACCGCCAGTATGACACATCCGACCATAATCGCCGATACTTTGCCCAACTCCCCTATCGACTTTTCCCTGATCAGCCGGATCGCATATCCCAGATAAATAAAAAAACAGAGTAAAGCCAGATAGTAAGTAATCTGAACATGCCCGTTAGCGATAGAAAATGCGACTCCCAATAAAAAGATCACAGCGCCCCAAAGATACCGGCGCCTGAATAACAGGATCATTCCTGCCAAAGTAACAGGCATATAGGCAATAACATACGCCTTTACAATATGTCCTGCTACTATTATTATAATATTATAAGATGCGAACGCAAAAGCAATGGCTCCAGCTATTGCCAGCCACCAGTTCACTCCCATTATGCACATCAGCAAATAGAAACAGACTAAACCGACGAAAACCATTGCCGCATGTGTATAACCAACTTTCTTCAGCCAACCGTCGATTATACTGTAAGACGGAAGTTCCGGAGCTGGATTTCCATATCCCGGTCCATAAGGCATTCCGGAGAACATCGCATCAGACCAGACACTAAATTCTCCTTCTTCAGCAGTTTTGGCATATTCATCGACCTGGCTGCCTCCCATCCCGGCTGCCTTGATATTATCACTTTGGCTGATGACCTTTCCCTCAAACACTCCCGGAGAGAAATAAGCCATAACCAATGCCAGGAACAGAAGAACTGCTACAACATGCTTACCGACTTTATCTAACAGAATACGCATCTTCTATACAAATCGATTAATCACGTTTTTTCTGCCATATCTGCCAGCCGGACCAGCCCACTGCCACAATCAATAACAGCAGGATCAGGAAAGAGCTATATGCCGAGACATTAGCCGCCAAAACATAAGTATCCGGATGAAAATCAAAAACAATCGTATGTTCTCCTGCCGGAACCAACATACCACGCAAGATCCAATCGGCACGGAAATGAGTTGCGTCTTTTCCATCTATCGTTACTTTCCAGCCCGGATAGTAGATTTCAGAAAATACAGCTAATTGTTCCGAAGAAGCCTTCGTTTTATATGTCAACCGATTAGGACGGTATTTCTCCAATACAATCGTTGCTGTAGAATCTTTATGAGGGGTGAAGCCTTCCAGGTCTTTTGCAAAACTCTTATCCACAACAGCCGTTTCCAGAGGATTAATTGTATTTAAGGCCTCAATCTCCGCATCTGCATTCTCCACAATATCGATCTTATCTACAAACCAGGCATTCCCATAAGCAAACGGATTACGGATCGGAGCCTGATCCGGATTATAAATAATATAACGGGTATTCAGCATATTCAGGGAAGGAGAAGCTGCCAGGACAGGCATTATATCCTGTATTGTTTGTGCCTTCTGCAAAGCTCCGATTATATTACGATATTCGCCATCGAGGCGGTGATCGATCAATTCCTGATAGCGGCGCAATTTAACGGCATGATATCCTCCGATAGAATGGTGAAAGTAAGATACGTTGGTGTCCTGCCAGGGATTAGTCAGGCCAAACACACGGTAAGATTCATCCGTATCCTTAAATATCTCTTTATCGGCAACGCTTTCCTTATAACTTTCTTCAGCTTTTTCTTTTACATAATTACCATCATTCAGGTAACGGCGGTCGACAGACCACAAATCAACCAGTATCAATACTGCTATACCAGCACTCACGATCAGGGAAGCCGTCTTTTTATTTTTAGCTTTCCAGTACCAGAGCAATAAAGCTGCTCCCAATAATATAAAGATCAAAGAGCGTAGCGCATCGGTCGAAGCCAAAGAAGCACGGTCCATCAACAAGGCTGTATAATACCATTCCGGTACCTGATTCTGGAACTGTGCATCATATACAGAATGGAAATTCAACAATAACGAAGGTATCAAGAAGATAATCAGACAAATACCTCCCGTTATACCCACAGACCACAAAAAGCCATTCTTCATTGTTTTATCATCGACATTTCCTCTGAATATCTCCCGTAATCCCCAAATACCAACAATAGGGAATACAAATCCGGGAATAACCAGAGCCATCTCCACCGTTCTGAACTTATTATACAAAGGCAGATAATGGAACATAATATCATTAAACGCATCGAAATTACGTCCCAATGCCAGGAATGTCAGGAAAATAGAACCTGCGAACAACCACCATTTCATCGGATTACGCACCACAAACATTCCAAGTACAAACAAGAAACACACCAATGCCCCAAAGTAAACAGGACCCGACGTAAACGGTTTATCTCCCCAATAGGTATAAGTCTGTACCTCTTTCCCTACTTGTGCCCCATTTCTCTTCAATTCTTTATATAATTCGGAAGAGCTATCCAGCGTACCTCCTGAACTACCACCATATACATCCGGGATCATAACAGTCAACAGTTCCTTCCAACCGTAACTCCACTGAAATGCATAATCTTTATCCAACCCGGAAGATGCTTTCTCCACCTTTCCCGTTTCATCCGGTTTCGGAGTCAGTTCCGACGCCCCACGAATCGAGTGTTGGCCAAGGTCCCAGTTTGCATACATATCCTTCGCATTAGGTAATACTGCCAGAGCAACGCAAGCAAGCATTATCAAAGAAGTTTTCAGCCACTCTCTTGTTTCTTTTTCCTTTAGCTTTTTTATTGTATACCCAATATATATAAACAAACATAGCAAAACCAGATAATAAGTAATCTGTATATGTCCGTTCATCAAAGAGAAAGCAACTCCCAGAAGAAATAAAACAGCCCCCCAAAGCCATTTCCTTTTGAACAGCAAAAACATTCCCGCTAACGTTACAGGCATATATCCAATCACATAAGCCTTTACGATATGTCCGGCTTCAATAATAATAATATTATATGAGGCAAAAGCAAAGGCTATTGCTCCCGCAATTGCCAGCCACCAATTCACCCCCATCACACACATCAACAGATAGAAACAAACCAAACCAACAAAAACCATTGCTGCATGCGTATATCCCGGAGCCTTCAACCATCCATCAATAATTCTATAAGAAGGCAATTCAGGTGCCGGATTTCCATATCCAGGTCCATAAGGCATTCCAGAGAACATAGCATCCGACCAGACACTAAACTCCCCAGGTTCAGCCGTCTTGGCATATTTATCGACCTGACTACCGCCCATACCTGCCGCTTTCACATTATCACCTTGTCTAATGACTTTTCCGTCAAATACAGCCGGAGAGAAATAAGCCATTACCAACCCTAAAAATAAAATCAGGGCAGCAACATGCTTACCCACATTTTTCATAATACTATGCATAATATGTATCTTCTATATATTGTTTCGTTTATACTCTTCCTTTCACCCACTTTGCAAAATAAAAGCGAATGGCAAACCACACATGAAGCAGGGATGTTGATACAGTCCCGTAATACCGGCACATTATATCATATCTTTCTTTCAATGAGGCTTTACGCTGAGTCGTACTGACTCCGCCATCCAGAAAATTAGACAGGGTCATCCGTGTATTATATATTCTCTTTGCCTGTTTCATACACCGGATACACCAATCAAAATCAGCAGAATAACGATATGTTAAATCATATAACGGAGCAATTGTCCGTTTTGTTATAAATGACTGATGACAAACCAACATTCCCATCCGAAATTTCTTCCATGTTAGTTTATCCGGAGCTTTCAACCTCCGTTTCCCCAGCGATTTTCCTTCTTCATCGATAAGAATAGTTTCCCCGTAAATAATATCAGGCAGCACTTTCTTTTTTTGAATTAAGGAAGCAACACCTTGTACGGTGTCAGAAGTATATAAAGAATCACCGGCATTAACAAACCACACATAATCCCCCGTAGCCTTTTGAAGCCCTTTATTCATTGCATCGTATATACCTTTATCCGGTTCACTGACCCAATAAGAAACTCCGGAAGCGTATTGTTTGATAATATCTACAGTCCCATCGGTCGACCCTCCGTCAATAATAATATATTCGACATTCGGATACGACTGGCTCAACACATTCAAAATGGTCGATTCCACCCAGCGGGAAGCGTTATATGTTATTGTAATGATCGAGAAAACAGGTTGTTGCATTTATGTAGCTATTCTATAATTATATTTAGAATCATCATTTATTTCAATTTTGCCTTCACAAAATTAACTATCATTTGTGGATTATGAATTGCTTTTTTTATCCCTTTCAACCTGGCCCCCAATATCTCTTTTGACAATGACCATTTTAAATTATACCAAAAACCGGAATGATGAACTTTATGCTCATCCACTATATACTTATACATTGAATACTTCGAACGTCCCTGAAAATGCAAACAATAAAATCGAACCAGGGATTGATCATTCATTAATTTTCCATACGGAAGATTATCTATCCAATAAACCTTCTTTTTACCGTCTTCCATTTCGAAACCCTGCCCCCATGTAATACATCCGTCAAAACATTTACCGTTCGTCGGAATAGCAATGTCTATCACATTGCATTTTGTATTATCCTGAAACCAGACAAATGCAACCATATCACATACACCGCCCAATTGTTTATTATCAATAATCTCTTGATACATAGATTTCATCTTGTTTAAAAGAATATCTTCTGTATACATAGACATCATATATTCACAAAAATCAGATATAGAAGATATATTGAATAAAGCGCAGCCAGGCCCTTGTTTATTGCATGTAGTAAAGTCATAAGATATATATTGTTGCATGACTTCATCAATATTACAATACAGCAATACATCAGAATCCATACAAAGAAAATTCTCTATTTTCTGAGTTTTTACAAAATCCCGAATGCAAAACCATCTCTGAAAACATATCAATTCATAATCATAGGGATTAGATGACATATGTATATAAGCCATCTTAAAAGCATCAGCTCCTTTCGAATAATCATCAATATTGTAATGCTCTACAAAACAATATTTATCAGTAGAAGCATCACTGATCAAACAAATTCTAGTATGAGGATTAAATAAACGGATTTGTTCTAAAACAAGCTTCAGATAAAATGTATCTCCCCTATGTACTATGATTATCGGTATATTCATTGTTATTAAAACTTATTTAAGACTTCTATTACTTTAGAAACATCATCTAAAGTATGCCCATATGATATAGGAAGACTTAATGTTGTCTTATGTATTTCTTCTGATAATGGATATTCACCCTCAAAAAGACCTTCCATCGCTTTTTGTTTATGAGGGGGAATCGGATAATGAATATCTGTTTTAATTCCATTTTTAAGAAGATATTCCTTCAAATCATCTCTTTTAGGATGACGTATATTAAAAATATGATATACGTCAAAATAATCAGGAGAAACTACCGGTTTTATAAAATCCTCTTTTAGTTCCTTCAAATAAATATCAGCCAATTCTCTTTTATGTGAATTAATCCGATCCAAATATTTAAGTTTTACATTCAACAATGATGCTTGAATTTCATCCAAACGCGAATTATAACCTATATAATCATTCTGATATTTAATCTTTGAACCATAATTTCTCAAAGCTTTAAATAGTTCTTTTTTATCAGAATCATTTGTTGTAATTGCACCAGCATCACCTAAAGCTCCTAAATTTTTAGTTGGATAAAAAGAGAAAGCTCCTATACCAAATGTTCCGACCTTCTGTCCTTTAAACATCGCACCATGAGCCTGTGCACAATCTTCGATGACAGGTAAAGCATATTTATCAGCAATCCCCATGATACTCCCCATATCACAAGCTTTTCCATATAAATGGACAACCATGATAGCACATGTATTTTTCGTTATTTTCTCCTCTATGTTTAAAGGATCAATATTATAAGTATGAATATCAGGTTCTACTAAAACAGGTTTAAGATCACATTGAAGAATAGACAAAATTGTTGCTATATAAGTATTTGACGGGACAAGTACTTCACTACCTTTCGGGAAATCATAACTACGCAAGGCCAACATTAGAGCATCCAGCCCAGAAGCGACTCCTATACAATGTTTTACCCCACAGTATTGTGCAAAAGCATCTTCAAAAGAAACAACTTGTTTACCAAGAATATACCAACCACTATTCAGTAATTCCCTAAAACACTGCATGTATTCATCTTCGAAAGATTTATTCAATCTTCCTAAACTCTCATATTCAATCATAAGGCTCATAAATATAATCGTTCGAATCAAAAAATTCAGAGGCTAATACCATTAAAATAGCATCTTTGCTAAAATGGTGCATAATATGCCAATCCGTAGGTTCCAGGATCAGGCATTTGTGCGGAGAATCCAATACAAATTCTTGTTTTTCCGCTCCTGTATTATTGGATATCGTACAATGTCCTTGCAAACAAATAGCTGCCTGTACTGTTTTATGATGGCGATGTCCTCCTCTTACAGAATCATCAACGCCATATATATAAAATATTCGTTTTATATCAAACGGTAATACCTTTTCTACCACAGTCAGATTTCCACGCTTATCTGTAAATGTTTTTAAATCTATTATATGAGCCATATTTTAATTTTCATGTAACAACTTAATATAATGTTTTTCTCTTAATCCGCGACGAACCAAAAGTTCAAGCAGATATTTATAATATTTCAACCCATGCAAATATAACTCAGAGGTTTGTATTACAGGATATTTACTTCTTATTTGTTTTATTTCTTTCACATATGGTTTAAAGAGCAATAAAATTGATGAATCATTTCTTTCATAATAAGGGCGTGGAGAGAAAAAGTCTGGAGATACAAAGACAAAAGAGTGAAAATGGAAAAAGATAACTGAAAATTTTTTATTTGTATTCAATTCAGTACCTATTACCTTATCATCTTCCTGTTCAAACTTATATTGTTGCATATTCCAGGGAGCAACCCCACCTCCTAAATTTTGAGAGACAAAGACTCCTTCAAAACGATTAGGCCAATCATCCAGATATTTCTGATCTCCAAAACGTCCGTCTTCAAACCGAGCATAACACCATTCAAGACAGGCATTACGCCACCATTCTAAAACAGTTCGTCCTTGCCTATTATTTTTAAAGGTAACGAACTGTACACAATATATCCCTGTCTTCACACTTTGGTCATATTGCCGGGTATATCGATGAGGAGTTATCAGCACTGAGTTTTCTCCCATTTCGTCCAGCAAGACTTGAGGTGATGAAAAAAAGTACAAATCTGAATCCAGATACGTACAATGATCTACATTATAATGATCTAATACATATAATATGGTTGAAGAAGAACAGGTCCAGCAGTATTCAGCTCTTGTACGAGTCGGTTTTACCCTTAACAATTCTTCATCTTCAAACTCAGACAAAGAAATTACTGTGACATTCTTCAACTGCAATGCCTGTAAAACCGAATAACACTTATCATTAAAAGCAAATATATATAAATGGAAATCCTTACAATGTTGACTTAACGAATTATACATCGCTAAGCCTCTTGAAAGATAAACAGAGTCAAAAAGGGTACAAAAATTAAGCATATCAACTAATTTTGAAAATACGTTTCAGTCTGGCCTTTACTTTATAGTAAAACATTATATATCTAAAATAATAAATAAAAGCATCTCTTCCCTGCTTCGATTCTTGAATATCTATATTAGAAAGTACTATAGGTGAATTAGTCAAAGGTACATCAAACATCTCATTAGTACTACAATGAGTACCACTTCCATCCATTCCTATTTGATTTACCAAAGATCGGCCTGGATATAATGTTAACTTATTATGTAAAAATGCCGATGCATACCAACGAACTGCCCACGAATTATTCCTTCCTTCAATTTGATGTTTTAGCATTCTACAATAGGGATAGGAATTACTAAAATCAAACTCTTTCTTTAAGTTTCGCTTCTCTATTTCTCCTAATAAAGCTTTTCCATCCGAACAAAATAAATCCCAGCCACGTTTCCAAGTAGCCCACCCCCAGCAATCAGCACCTTTGATGAAAAAGGTCTCAGGCAAAGGCTTTTTTACAGGATAAACATATCCATGAATGCAACAAACATCTTCTTTATTCTCGTACAAGTCCAACGCATCATTCATATATTTAAGAAAACATGATGAAACGATTAAATCATCTTCCAAAACAATAACTTTCCCATATTCATTGATAACAGAGGTCACCCCATCAATAATATTATTGGCAAGTCCATAATTAGTAGAACGTTCAATCAATCTTACACTTTTAAAACCTAAAATAGATTTAATATACGTACGCGTTTGTTGTACAAGATTAATATCAGCGGGAGTCTTAGCTCCATCTGAGTAAACAATCAAATCACTATATTGAAAATACTCATTATATCTAAGAGAAGATATTAATTTCTGTACATGTGTTGGCCTATTATAAACAAATAAAACTATTGGGGCAAATTTATTATATTTCATACCATTTATCCTAGAAGTTTTATCGCATCTTACTCTTTAAATCCAAAGCCCTCTGAATTAACCATCTATGGCTTTCACATCTAAATATATTTAACAAAAATAAAGGCATTCCTTTTTACGAAATAATGCTCCATATAACCGTTTTAAAAAGAAATTCAATCCGTATTTCAATGTTAATCCATTAGTTCCTATGAATAAGTACTTTTCATAAACATTATCCCACAAATCGAGAACCAAATTATTGAGAGAACTCATGTATGACCCATTGGATATCCGTTCTGACAAACTTTTAACATATTCATTAATCTCAGGACATTTATCCACTCTAATAACCCCATGGTCATTCAACAAATTTAAAATACTGATATTAACAATAGTATTGTTTTTATATTCAAGCACAACGCCTAGTCCTCTATTCCACATCGGAATATCTGAATGCATATCAAAATAAAAATTACCCAAGCTATAAAATATGGGTTTTCCATTTATTAACTCCCATCCCTGTGGGACATGAGGATGCATACCTATTACAGCATCTACACCTAAATGAATAAAAGATTTATAACGTTCTCGCCATTCAGGTAAAGGTAAATCAATATCTTCAACACCTGCATGTGCTACCAATATCAGCAAATCAACCGTTTTTTTACTTTCCTCTATAAGACTATCCACACATGGATGATTGATCCATGCAGATCCTAAAGTTTTATTATCATCCCTATTATCCAGGATACCAAATTCATAATGACAAAAAGCTAAAAAACCTATTGTATTTTCTCCTATCTTCACCTTTTTCAAGGAATATGCCTGTTCAAAGGTCCCAACTCCAAGAAGTAATGAATGTTGAAAAGATTCCATTGTTCGCAAAATCCCTTCTTGTCCAAAATCAGCAACATGATTATTTGCTAAACCAATGACATTAAATCCTTTTTTCTCAAGAAAATCAGGAGCTTTTACAGATTGTGCCAAAGAAGGACCAACTTTCTGTGTAGCTATATTATCAATTTTGATAGGAGCTTCAAAATTACAAAAAACAATATTACTCGCATTTATCTCCCTCTCCAACTCAGACGAAAAACTAACTTTCTCAATATCATTAGAATAAAAATCCCCCACAAAAAGCAAACGCAACAAATCTTTTTCTTGAGCCATATTAAATATTCAACTTCTGTTGTACCAATCTATATTTTCCGCGGGGAGTTAATGCAATATCATCCACGTAAAAAAACTCAACCTCAAATCCCATTAACAAGAACTTATTCCTTATCTCTGATTCGTCTTTTTCTGTATAATAATTATTCTTTATTATTTTTATATCCACTTTACCCAATTCTGATTGAATTATCTGCCACCTCAGAATATTCGCAAACGCATGAAAATGTTGACCAAATATTAGTGCTGTTATATTAATTCGATTTTTTTCAAAATCATATATAAAATCTTGTTTTCTCCCGATAATTGCTGTAAAAATAATATTCCCATTTTTATCCACACCGCCATATTCAGCCAAATCACCTGTGTCATATCTTAAAAAATACATTGCATCATTATAATAGCTGGATACTATAATTCGTCCAACCTCACCTATTTTAACATGATTATTATTTTCATCCAATATTTCAACAAAACCATAATAGGAAGAACATGTATATGACAAAGAGTTAGCTTCAGTATAAGCAAATATACATTTCTCTGAATGTCCATATTGTCCATATACTGGGGCATGAAATGCTGCATTAAGCAAATGTACATGCTTCTCCATTATATTTTCTGCTGTCAAAACTATTCCCTTTAATTGAAAATCTATTTGAGTACCTGAACTTAATATAAACTCAGCTATTTCACATATTGCGCTAGGATAACCTCTTAATATAGCAGGCTTTTCACGTTCAAATGATTCTAAAATATAAGGAATACTTTTTGAAGATATTGATAATGCAGAATAAGCATATGAACCAAACACTGCGTCAGAAGAACCACTCTTAATCCAATAAATATGTTTACTTTGTAAATCTTCAGGAATGATAGTCCCATCAATTGAAAAAACCTTATCACCTCGCTTATATCCTATTTTTTTATGTAAAAACCGCTGATGAGCAGCATCCACATAACCAGACAGCCTATTAGTATAAAAAACAAAAGGCTCACCTGTACTCCCTCCCGTATTAAATCTAAAACGATTATAAAATGGACATTTTGCATTGATAAAATCATCCATATTCTCCCGAATAATGCTTTTATCGACTACAGGTAAATCCATTAATCCATTGCCATTATTCCTTTTATAATATAAAGCATTCTTTTTCGCTGAATCAAGAATCAAATTTAAACGAGAATTCACAAATGAGTTTAAGCTTTCTGATGTTTCTTTTTTTGACTCTAACAAATTCAATATTCTTTTAGCAAATAACAATTGCCTAAAACAGAGTAATTGCATTACAAACTTTCTGCAATTAATAATATAGTATTTTACCTTAGTATTCATAAAGTTCAAAATGACTTTAATCGCTGATAAAAAGTACCACAAAGAAAATCTACTGCGCCTAACAACGTTGCTCTCAATAAATTATATTGCTGATTTATAAAATATTTCAAACATCTTTGAGGTATTGATACTCCTAGTGTAAAAATTATCGAACAATACTTATACCTTCCTCTCAAATTGCGTTTAAAAATCAACAATCTATTTCGAGTAGTATAGTATTGAACTAAAGGACTGTTCTTCCCCGTTGTCATAGATCCTTTATGATATATAGATGCATTAGAATCATACCAAATCTCATACCCATGGCGACCTATACTCAGACACCAATCCAATTCCTCCTCATAAAGAAAATATATTTCAGGCCAAAATCCAACTTTATCTACAACCTCTTTTTTTACCAGCATAGCTGTTCCTGGAGCATAAGGTATAGGAAATGATTTACATGCCGAAACTTCATCATCATAGTAATGTATCCTAATTAAAAATTTACCTAACGGCTTTGAACCAGCATAAATAATTCTGGAAGTATCAAAATCTAAAATTTTAGGAGTTACAACCCCTATTTTATCACTTTGCCGAAATCTATTCAACAGTGGAATTACTATATCATGATCTATGATAACATCATTATTAATAAACAAGTAGTAATTACCAGAAGCATGCTCTATTCCTAAATTATTACCTCCGGAGAATCCTCTGTTTTGAGAGCTAGAGATAACCTTGACCCAAGAATATCTATTTTTCAACAACGTTACATCATCCGTTGTCGAGGCATTATCTACAACAATCATTTCATAACTATAGCCTCTACAGGTTAGATTATTCCTTATAGAATCCAAGAACTCTGTTGTTTCGAGGTAACAATTATAATTGATTGTTATTATTGAAATCAAATCCATTATTAAAACAATACTACTTATTATCTATTTTGACTAAAATGTAATACTGCATGCCTCATCTCTTTCTCAAAATATAAATATCCTGGCTGTATTGAGGTTCTACATGCGTTATTACATAAATATTTTTCAATGACTTCTTCATCGTCATGCCGATGATATATACAAATGGCACCTGAAATATTTCTAAAACTACTCAAAAGTTTTTTACACCCTTGTAATGCCTTTCGTTCATACCCCTCGATATCCATTTTGATAAAAAGATTATCAGCACTTTTTTCTCTAAAAAAGTGATCTAAAGTCATACTATCTACTCCATTATCAACATCACTTATATAACTTCTAATAATTGTCACTTTATCGGACCAAGGTCTAAAAGTAGCATTTAAAGCCTCTATCCAATCTTCATCACACTCAAACAAATATACATGTTTAACAATATCAATCATTTCCAATGCAAAATAAGCCTCTGCAGAACCAATATCAAGTAAAACTTTGTTCTTCAGTTCATCATAAGATTTTATATAACAATGTGCAGAGCGTTCATCTTGTTCTATAAGCAATGACCGGTATACATCAGATACAATATCAGACATACTCCTTTTAAAATATAAGCGTTTTTGCTTATGTAACACATAAGGCAAACCATTTTCTGTATCTATATAACTCGGATAATCAATTCTTTCATATTCTTTTCTCCACAAATAAGGATATGGAGAGACACCCATTTTCCCTAATAATAGATAAGCTCTCTCCTGATCATTTTTAGGTTTTCTAAAAAAATAATAAATAAGATACCATTTGCATCGCAAACACTCTTTAAAATTACGAAAAAAGGAAAGAATATCACCTAAAAACAATTTATAGATACGAGATCGCATCTCTTTTGGTAATAAACTCCTATATAAATTTACAATAAAAACAGCCATAATGATTATTCTATCTAGAAAAGATTACTAAAATCGTCTTTTACTAATAAAAAAAATAGTTTCTCGCAAAAGAACAGATTTCATTTTCCATAATATAGCGATATAAAGCAAGGTTACTATAAAAATCTTAGAGAAAAACAAAATATATAAATTTTCTATCTTTAAAGTTGCAAACCAGGATATTAAAATACAAATTACTATAAGGGAAAAATAAGGTGATATATCCTTTAATAAATCAATCGTTCGAATCTCAATTAATCTTTTAGCACAAAAATGCCAAAAGAGATTTGAAAAAACAGTTAATATAGAACATCCAATTATCATAGTAAAAATCCCGTATGGAACTAAACAAAAAGCCAATATCAAATTTGATCCATAAATAATAGAACTTCCATATAATACAACATTAGATTTACCATGCGTCAACAACAAACTACAATACAGATTTGTAATAAAACTAAAAGAATATGCAATAGTCAGTATTTGAAGATATGGAACACTGTTAATCCATTTTTCTCCGACTGTAAGCAAGATAAACTCTTTCGCAACAAAAGCCAACCCCAATAATGTAGGAAAAGAAACAAAAGCACCAAATCGCAACATCTTCCTAAAAACTTTCTTTTGTCGCTCTTTATCATCTACGACTTCAACCAAAACAGGTTGAGCCACCCCTTGTATCATACCACTTACCGTTGTATTCCCTATTATCATCCATTTGTTTCCTTGTGAATAATAGCCTGTATCAGTATCTGTATAATACTTACCCAGCAATACAGAAAAAACATTCATATTCACTTGTCCCAATATGTTGTTAAATAATATCTTAGAACTAAATCCAAACATTTCTTTAATCGGAGAAAAATCAAACGAGAAAGTAGGCCGCCATCCTGAAAAACACCAACGTAATAAAGTTGCAACCAGACATTGAGTAACCAACTGTATTGCCAACGCCCAATAAGCAAATCCTAATAACGCGAATATCAATCCAACAACCCCCGAAACAAAAACGGCAACTATATCAACAATTCCTCTCTGTTTAACCTTGAGTTTCTTAAATAAAATAGCATTATGAGCAATACCTAAACTCGAAATCAAGAAGCTTAAAAACAATACACGGGAAAGATTAAGAAGAACCGGTTGATTATAAAATTCTGCAATAAGAGAAGCAGAAAAAAATAAAATCACATAAATAATTATTCCGCTAAATGCACTAAACCAAAATACTGCATTGTAGTCTTCATGTCGAATAGTTTTTTTATTTATTAATGCCGTTGTAAAACCACTATCCATAATTGTATTAGCAACAGCACTAAAAATACCAAGCATAGCCATCAAGCCATAATCTCCCGGATTAAGGATACGCATTATAAAAATCCCCAAGACCATTCCTATTATTTGCTGAAAGAATGTACTAATTCCTCCCCAAAAAAGCCCTTTAGCCGTCTTATCTTTTAATGTTTCTTCCGCCATGATTATGAAATCATATACGACCTATTGAAAAATACAATTTCATCATAAAAATTTGTGCAACAACTATCATACTATCATAGAACATCTTATAGGATATAAAATTCAACCAATACAGAGCATGACAGTTTCAATGATAGTGACTAATCCATCTATCATACTATCATAAAAACAGTTATCTTTTCTCCCTCAGTATATTGTTTATTTTCAGATATATAACTATAAAAATCCATTGAGACCCGGATCTCAACCACCTCCACACCCGGGTCTCAGTATCGATCAGATGGGGGTGTAAAAGAGGTGAAAATAGGTATCTCTGCTAAGTTTCCCTACTACTTTCTCTTAAAAAGGTAACTACTTCTGCGAATAAAAGACTATGTATATGCAAAAGTGAGGTTCTTTTTAAAGCCTTTGGGAGACCTGTTTTTTGACAAAACAGCTAAGAATGATAGCTGAATGAGGGTTTATGATAGATAAATGATAGATAAAACGAACGACTATCATACCCAAAGAGCTTGTAGATTAAAGCCTTCAGGTAAAAAATGATAGTATGATAGTTGTTTTTCGATTATCTTCCTATGCAATGATAAACAAACCCGTTCTCCTCCATTTCCTTGATATCGTAAATATTACGCCCGTCAAGAACGAGTGGGGTAGCCATTAGTTTCTTTACTGCAGACCATGATGGCATACGAAATTCTTTCCACTCCGTTACAAGCATCAGGGCATCGGCATCTACAACTGCATCATAAATGTCTTTTGCATAATGGATCGCATCGCCAATACGACGTTTTGCTTCTTCTACTGCAACCGGATCGTAAGCATACACTCCACAACCCGCAGCCAGTAACTTTTCAATCAGGACTAAAGATGGGGCCTCACGCATATCGTCTGTTTCGGGTTTAAAAGCTAATCCCCAAATAGCAACACGTTTCCCTTTCAAGTCACCATCGAAATGTTTTTCAAGCTTACGGAATAAAAGAGACTTCTGTTCATCATTTACTTCCTCTACAGCTTGGAGGATACGCATCGGGTATTTATTCTGTTTAGCCGTATTGATCAATGCTTTCACATCTTTAGGAAAGCAGGAACCACCATATCCAATGCCGGCATACAGGAAACGGTTGCCGATACGGTTATCCGAACCGATGCCTTTGCGAACCATGTTTACATCCGCACCGATGATCTCACATAAATTGGCTATATCGTTCATAAAGCTGATACGGGTGGCCAGCATCGCATTCGCTGCGTATTTGGTCATCTCTGCCGATGGCACATCCATAAAAATTACACGGAAATTGTTTAAAAGGAAAGGACGGTACAGACGAGTCATCAACTCTTCCGCACGCTCAGATTCGACACCTACAACCACACGATCCGGACTCATAAAGTCCTTGATTGCCGCACCTTCTTTCAGGAATTCAGGATTTGATGCAACATCAAATTCAACCTGCACACCCCGTTTATCCAGCTCTTCCTGAATAGCCTGGCGCACTTTTTTAGCAGTTCCTACAGGAACCGTACTCTTCGTTACGACCAGAATATGTTTCTTGATATGACGACCGACAGTACGGGCTACTTCCAGTACATACTTCAGGTCAGCACTGCCATCTTCGTCAGGAGGTGTACCAACGGCACTGAACAAAACCTCTACGTCGTCCAGGCATTCGGTAAGATCGGTTGTAAATTGTAATCGCCCGGCTTGCTGGTTACGATGAACCATTTCTTCCAAACCAGGCTCATAGATAGGAATTATACCTTGTTTAAGGTTCTCAATTTTTTCAGTATTTACATCTACACAAAAAACTTCGGTTCCCATTTCTGCAAAACAGGTCCCCGTAACCAGGCCTACATAGCCCGTTCCTACTATCGCTATTTTCATAATTTATAATCAAAATGCAAAATTAAAAGCTCTTGAAATATTTAATAGTCTCTATCAGACCTTCTTCCAAACGAACTTTCGGTTCCCAGCCATTCAGCTTCTCTTTGGCTAAAGTAATATTCGGTTTGCGCTGTTTCGGATCATCGGAAGGAAGAGGTGTAAATATAATTTTCGACTTCGAGTTCGTCATCTTTAATATGATCTCTGCCAGTTCGATCATGGTGAATTCACCCGGATTTCCCAAATTGACAGGGCCTGTGAAATTTTCAGATGCCATCATACGCACCATTCCTTCAATCAGGTCGTCCACATACTGAAAGCTACGTGTCTGCATACCATCCCCGTAAATAGTGATATCTTCCCCTTTCAATGCCTGCATGATAAAGTTCGATACAACCCGGCCATCATCCGGACGCATCCGCGGACCATATGTATTAAAAATACGGATAATCTTAATGTCTACCTTATTTTGACGATGATAGTCCATAAACAATGTTTCCGCACAACGCTTTCCTTCATCGTAACAACTACGCAAGCCGATAGGATTCACATTCCCCCAATAGCTTTCTTCCTGGGGATGAACAACCGGATCTCCATAAACTTCACTGGTAGACGCTTGAAGAATACGTGCTTTCGTACGTTTTGCCAATCCAAGCATATTGATTGCACCGATAACAGATGTTTTAGTAGTACTCACCGGATCGAACTGATAATGTATCGGGGATGCTGGACATGCCAGGTTATAAATCTCATCCACCTCCACATAATACGGAAACGTCACGTCGTGGCGAACCATTTCAAAATAAGGGTTGTCCAACAAATGAACAACATTTTGTTTACGACCTGTAAAATAATTATCCATACAAATCACATTGTTTCCGTCTTTCAACAGGCGTTCACAAAGATGAGAACCAATAAATCCGGCTCCTCCGGTAACTAAAATCTGTTTCATGCTATTTGTTCAATTGGTGTTTTCCTATATATCTCAGTTATTTTCATAAACAGAGAGCACAACAATGTTGGTCAGTCCCAGACCGGAAATGACAAAACTTGCACAAAGATAGGAATTTGAAAGGATTCTTTCCCTTCAAAGGTCGTTATTTATACGAAAGGGAATTTAGCAATCTCCATTTCTTATTCATATCGGACATTCAATATAAATATTCCTCCCTATTAGTTGCTTGTTCCCAAACGAATGAAACACATATATGTTCTTTTCTTTTGATAATTGTAGACCTTTCATTCAATATATATCAAACGGATATTTGTATTGCTACTTTTGAGCATAGATACGTTGTATAATGTCCACAACTTTCATACCTTCCAATACGTTCGTTGTGATACATTCCGAACCAGAACCGGAAAGGACACGGACCACATTACGGATCACGAAGTTATGATTCTGAGCCGATCCTTTGTAAGGGCCGTAATCATTACCCGGATTGGTTGGAGCCAGCTCGGGCATCTCGTAATCCTTCACATGGCAATATTCCACTTCGTTCATATATTGCCCGCCAATCCTGACGCTACCGTTCTCGGCAACGATCAACATACTGCTTTCCATATTTTTGTCCCAAACGGAAGTCGAATAGCTCAGGCTGCCCATTCCTCCGTTTACAAAATTGAAGTTCACAAAACCTGAATCCTCAAAAGCGGTCAGCTTCTCATGATTGAAATCAGCAAAACGAGCCTGGATATTACAGATATCGCCAAACAACCAGTACATGATATCGATAAAATGAGAGAACTGGGTAAAAAGTGTTCCGCCATCCAGTGCAGCATCACCATGCCAGCCACCGGGTTTATAATAACGCTCGTCACGGTTCCAGTAACAATTGAGTTGGACCATATATATTTTTCCCAGTTTACCGGAATCGATCATATCCTTGATCCATACCGAAGGAGGAGAATAACGGTTTTGCATCACACAGAATACCTGCTTACGATATTTCAGGGAAGCATACACAACCTTTTCTGCATCAGCCAACGTCAATGCCATCGGTTTCTCGACGACCACATTGCAACCTGCCTCTATTGCCTGCACGGCCATAGAAGCGTGCAAACCGTTCGGCGTACAGATGTTAACGACATCTATATGAATGCCACTCTGTAACAGTTCCGTCAAATCTGCAAAGAAAGGCACAGCATAAGCCTCTATTCCTAGTTCTTCACGAGGACGGATATCACATAAGGCTACCAATTCAGCTCCCGGATCACGGGTTACCATCTCCGCATGGCGTTTCCCGATATGACCACAGCCGACTACTGCAAACTTTATTTTATTCTCTTTCATATTTTTATCCGCTTTGAATGTCTCAATAATTATCAAAATTGAGCTATCCTTTTATCAAAGTGACTTCGCTATTACCGGTTCATTTGCCGTCGGTTTTAACCGACGGTTTACAAGTTGTTTTTCTTTTTGGCTTTAGCCACATTTCCCTCAAATAGAGAGACTGTTTCAAAATGGGACTAAAGTCCAAAAGATAGATCATTTACTAATCCGTCAGTTAAAACTGACGGCAAATGAACCTGTAACCAAGCATACCTTATTGATGACAGATAGCCGATAGACGGATAGACTCCTTTTTTCTATTTTTCTATATTCGATAGTGAAGCCTAACTGTCAACTGTCAACTGTCAACTGTCAACTGTCAACTGAAAAATGTTTCACATTTTTCTATCTTGTAATTCCTTTAATAATGTATCTATTATATATTCCAACTCTTCGCCTGTCATCTCCGTATGGATAGGCAAAGATAAAACACATTGACTTAAACGGGCGGCTTCATCCATATTTCCCGGCGTACGCGCCATCCATTTATAAGCGTCCTGTGCTTGTAATGGTAATGGGTAATAGACCATGGTCGGAATACCTTTTTCCTTTAACGATGCCTGTAAAGACTCCCGGTATTTTGCCGTATCCGTAACATCGCCAGACGGTTTCAACCGGACAGTATACTGATGGTACACATGGGTGGAAAAAGTACTTTTTCGCGGAAGAATCAACTGTCCGCATGAAGCTAGAGCTTCATCATATTTTGCAGCAACAGCCTGCCGGGCAGCGGTAAACTCATCTATGTGTTTCAACTTTACATCGAGAACGGCCGCATGCAATGTATCCAACCTTGAATTACACCCGATCAGTTTATGATGGTATTTACGTTCCTGTCCATGATTAGCAATCATACGGATACGCTTTGCCAGCTCTTCATCCGAAGTCATCAATGCTCCTCCATCGCCATAACAAGCTAACGGCTTGGACGGGAAAAACGAAGTCGTACCAATGATCCCCATCGTTCCTGTTTTTTTCACACGTCCATCCGGGAAAGTGTACTCCGCACCGATCGACTGGGCATTATCCTCCACCACATAAAGATGATACATTCCCGCGATTTTCAGGATCGGTTCCATATCACAGGACTGACCGAATAGATGAACGGCAATGATCGCCTTGGTGTTACGGGAGATGGATTCTTCTATTTTACGGGGATCGATATTATAAGTATGCGGATCGACATCTACCAGAACAGGAGTCAGGCCCAGCAATGCGATCACCTCGGCAGCGGCCACATAAGTGAACGCAGGGACGATCACCTCATCTCCCGGCTGCAACTTTAAAGCCATCAGGGCAATCAGAAGTGCATCCGTCCCGTTCCCGCAAGGAACTACATAAGGAATATCCAGATATTTGGCCAGGTGGTCGCTAAACGCTTTCACCTGAGGTCCGTTGATGAAAACACTACTTTCAATAACTGTCTGCATAGCAGCGTCTATCTCCTCTTTCAGGCGATGGTACTGTCCTTGCAAATCGACCATTTGTATCTGTTTCTCAATCATCTTTTCTGTTATATTCCGCTTTTATCTTTTGAAGATTAAAACGTTCCGGTCATTCTTTTATTGTACGAAAGGTTGTTAACATTTTTCCTATGAGAGATAAGAGCTTAGGGACTCTCATCTATGAAAAAGCCGGGACTCTTACAGGTAAGAATACCGGCTTTCTTATCGTTCATATTCCGGGCACTCTGATACGCCATAACACCGGAAAAATCATATTACTTTACTTCGCTACCAGGTTTCACTTCCTTCTCCGGAGTGATAACAGCCAGCTTGCCGTCGAAGTCTTCAGCAGACAGTATCATACCTTCCGATACGATACCTTTCAGTTTACGTGGAGCCAGGTTTGCAATAAAACAAACTTGTTTACCTACCAGATCTTCCGGAGCGTAATGCTGGGCAATACCTGAAACGATCGTACGTTTTTCCAGACCGTCGTCAATGCGGAACTGCAACAACTTATCAGCCTTTGGTACTTTCGTACATTCCAAGATAGTACCTACACGGATATCCAATTTCGTAAAATCGTCGAACTCGATGTTCTCGCGTACCGGTTTCGCTTTATAACTGGCTTCCTCGTTCGCTTTCTTTGTATCCAGCAACTTCTGAACCTGGGCTTCGATCACGCTGTCTTCGATCTTTTCAAATAGCAATTCCGATTTACCCAGCTGATGACCGGCCTCCAACAAGTCGGTAGCTCCCAGACGGTTCCATCCCAACGGTTCTACATTCAGCATCTTATTCAGTTTCTCCATGCTGAACGGCAGGAACGGTTCGAAAGCGATCGCCAGATTAGCTGTGATCTGCAAAGCGATGTTCATGATCGTGGCGACACGTGCCATATCCGTCTTTGCCAATTTCCAGGGTTCTGTATCCGCCAGGTATTTGTTACCGATACGGGCCAGGTTCATCGCTTCCTTCTGGGCATCACGGAAATGGTAGGTATCCAGCAGACGTTCCACATTTACCTTCACATCTTCGAAATCCTTCAATGTCTGACGGTCATAATCGGTCAATTCGCCAGCAGCAGGCACTTTTCCTTCAAAATACTTCTCAGTCAGTACCAGTGCACGATTCACGAAGTTACCCAGAATAGCGACCAGTTCGTTATTATTGCGTGCCTGGAAATCTTTCCAGGTAAAGTCATTGTCTTTTGTTTCCGGAGCATTGGCTGTCAATACATAACGCAATACATCCTGTTTGCCCGGCATATCCACCAGGTACTCATTCAACCACACCGCCCAGTTACGGGAAGTAGAGATCTTATCGCCTTCCAGGTTCAGGAATTCATTGGCAGGAACATTCTCCGGCAGGTTGAAAGAACCTTCAGCCTTTAACATGGAAGGGAATACGATACAATGGAATACGATATTATCCTTTCCGATGAAATGTACCATCTTTGTTTCAGGATCTTTCCACCAGGTTTCCCAGCTATCCGGCAACAGTTCTTTCGTATTGGAGATATAACCGATCGGGGCATCGAACCACACATAAAGCACCTTGCCTTCTGCCCCTTCCACCGGGACAGGAATACCCCAGTCCAGGTCACGGCTTACGGCACGTGGCTGCAATCCCATATCCAACCAGCTCTTACACTGTCCGTATACATTCGGCTTCCATTCCTTATGATCCTCCAGTATCCACTTACGTAGGAACGGTTCATGTTTATCCAGCGGCAGATACCAGTGTTTGGTTTCCTTCATAACCGGCTCACTGCCACTAATAGCAGACTTCGGGTTGATCAGGTCCGTCGGGCTCAACGAAGTACCGCAGGCTTCACATTGGTCGCCATAAGCTTTTTCGTTACCGCAATGCGGGCATGTTCCGGTAATATAGCGGTCGGCAAGGAACTGTTTGGCTTCCTCGTCATAATATTGTTCGCTGGTCTTCTCGATGAATTCGCCTTTTTCATACAGTGTCCGGAAGAAATCCGACGCTACCTGACGATGTGTAGGCGAAGTAGTACGGGAATAGATATCGAACGTGATGCCGAATTCCTCAAAAGACTTCTTGATGATACCATGAAAACGGTCCACCACATCCTGCGGCGTTACTCCTTCTTTCTTAGCCCGGAGCGTAATAGGCACACCGTGCTCATCCGATCCTCCGATCATCAATACATCTTCTCCTTTCAGACGAAGGTAGCGAGCATATATATCAGCAGGCACATACACACCAGCCAGGTGACCAATATGTACCGGACCATTCGCATACGGCAACGCCGTAGTTATCAGCGTTCTCTTAAAATGTTTTTCCATACCTTGTGTTCTCTTTTTGAGGGGCAAAGGTACGGAATTATTTTCATACCCCCCAACTCTCCCTATCCAGATTCCGGTAATTAATAGCTTCGGCGAGATGGCGGGTCTCTATGTTTTCAGAAGCATCGAGGTCAGCAATGGTACGGGAGACTTTCAGAATCCGATCGTAAGCACGGGCAGAAAGACTCAAGCGTTGCATAGCCGCTTTAAGTAGAGAAAGACAGGAGGCATCGGGCACTGCATATTTATGCAGAAGTGGTGTGGTCATCTGAGCATTACAATAAATACCTTCGTATTCTGCAAAACGCCTTTCCTGAATAGCACGGGCATTAACGACCCGCTCACGAACGGCAATGCTAGGTTCGGCAGGATGTTGTTCGGATATCTTTTCAAAAGGGACAGGAATGATCTCCACCTGTATGTCGATACGGTCGAGTAGCGGCCCGGAGACACGATTCATATACTTCTGCACTGCTCCCGGCGGACAAAGACAAGGCCGATCCGGATGATTATAGTAGCCGCACGGACAAGGATTCATCGAAGCAACCAGCATAAAGCTGGCAGGATAATCGACAGAAAAACGAGCACGCGAAACCGTGATCTTCCGATCCTCCAATGGTTGCCGCATTACCTCCAGTACACTCCGGTTAAATTCCGGCAATTCGTCAAGGAACAATACCCCGTTATGCGCCAGACTCACTTCTCCCGGCTGTGGATAAGCTCCCCCTCCCACCATCGCCACATTTGAAATCGTATGATGCGGAGAACGGAATGGCCGTTGTATCATCAGGGAAGTCTCTACCCCTATCTTTCCGGCTACAGAATGGATCTTGGTCGTTTCCAGCGATTCATGCAGAGTGAATGGAGGAAGGATCGTCGATAGCCGTTTCGCCAGCATAGACTTACCACTTCCCGGAGGGCCGATCATAATCAGGTTATGACCACCAGCAGCTGCCACCTCCAAAGCACGTTTCACATTTTCCTGGCCGCGTACATCTGAAAAATCGAACTCAAATTGTTCCTGACGAGCATAAAATTCCTCCCTCGTATTGACAATAGTCGGCTGCAGTTCACGTTTTCCACTCATGAACTCGATCACTTCTTTGATAGTTGAAGCTCCATATACTTCCAGGTTATTGACCACCGCCGCCTCACGCGCATTTTGTTTAGGAAGAATAAATCCTCTGAATCCCTCTTCACGCGCCTTGATCGCAATAGGTAACACACCCTTCACCGGTTGTAGGCTCCCATCGAGCGAAAGTTCACCCATCAAAATAAATTTATCCAACCGGGAAGCATCCAACTCTTCTGCAGCGGCCAATATACCGACTGCCAGCGGCAAGTCATAGGCAGAACCTTCCTTCCGGATATCGGCAGGTGCCATGTTGATCACAATACGATTACGAGGAAATTTGTATCCACTTACCTGAAGCGCAGAAATTATACGTTCGTGACTTTCACGGACGGCTATATCAGGAAGACCTACCAGAAAAAACTGGATCCCCTTCGTACAATTTACTTCAATGGTGACAATAGTTGCAGAGATGCCCTGCACCGCGGCTGCATAAGATTTTACTAACATAATTAATGATTTTGGTTGGATGTTTATATAATTCGTTATCTCATTTCTCTATCAGTTTTTCCAGTGTTTGTTGAATCTCCACACCATTGTCCGTTTTCATGATGATCTTTCCGTCTTCATCGATCAGGAAACAGCGGGGAAGTGCATTTACATTATATAAATCGACCAGCATCGTAGCCTGTCCGGCAGAGTCGGTCACCAGGTTCCAGTCGATACTATCTTTTGACAGCAACTTACGAACTTCCTGCGGGTCGTCATCCAAACTGATCAGCAACATATCCACTTTTTCCTTCGGATATTTCATAGCAACTTTATCAAGAAACAGATCTTCCGTCTGGCACATATCACACCAGGGAGCCGTGAAAGCAAGTAACAGATATCGCTGAGGGAATGAGTCCAAGCTCACAGTATGTCCGTATACATTCTTTACATTAAATCCGGGAGCTTCGGCACCCAGTGAAGTGCGCTGTGCCTTGGCACTATACTCCTGCAGTTTACGTATCAGATAGAAATCTTTCAGTTTCGGACTCAACACGGCCAGTAATTCATCCATTTTACGGGTATCATCCGGATTCATGAAATAATATTGCAGCAAAACAACTGAAGCTTCCTCATCCGGATGCTCCTGAATATACTCCATTGCCTTCTCACTCAAGGCATGATTTACGTTCGTCAGACGTGATGGTATATCTGTTTCTTCTGTCGTATTCGTATAACTTCCTTTATTGGTCAGTATCTTGATCAAATCGGCCTGTTCTTTCAGCAAGGGGCTGACACTCTTCCTGTAAGAGTTCAACTGGTCATTGATCCGTCCACCTTTTACCTGTAACAAGGCCGGATAAAGAGCATCTCCGGCGATTGTCACTTTCTCCCCTTTTATCAGGTAAGCGGTAATCCAGCTTTTTTTATGATCGAAGAAGATCGTAACAGTATTAAAGTCGCCTTCGTTCCGTTTCAGAGAAAATTGTCCAGGTTTTTCACACGTAATGGTATCGACGACTTTGTTATTGTCATTTTCAAAAACGGCATACAACGTCTCATCTTCCAAATTAGACAATTTGCCTTCTACTCGGTAAGAAACGTCATTGCCGCATGACGACAAAAACAATGCGACTCCGAAAATCAATAATAAATGTTTTATCATTATACCTTTAAACCCCACAATAACGGATAATTTGGGGTAAAGATAACAATAGATTTTAAAACAAACTAACATTTATGATAAAATTAATATAGATATATAAAAAAAGCGCAGAACAAAATGTTCTGCGCTTTTTGATTTTTTATACTTAATCCAGGTTATATACCCCTGAATCTGCAAATTACAATTTCGGACCGGCAGCAACCAAAGCCTTACCAGTTGCGTTACCAGTGAACTTCGTGAAATTCTTCTGGAAACGAGCAGCCAGGTCTTTAGCTTTTTCATCCCACTGAGCAGCATCAGCGTAAGTGTCGCGAGGATCAAGGATATTCGGATCAACACCCGGAAGAGCTGTAGGAACAACGAAGTCGAAATAAGGAATAACCTTAGTCGGAGCTTTGTCGATAGAACCATCCAAGATAGCATCGATGATACCTCTCGTATCTTTGATAGAGATACGTTTGCCTGAACCATTCCATCCAGTGTTAACCAGATAAGCCTTAGCACCGGTCATTTCCATTTTCTTAACCAGTTCTTCGCCGTATTTAGTCGGATGCAATGACAAGAAAGCAGCACCGAAACAAGCAGAGAAGGTAGGAGTCGGCTCAGTGATGCCACGTTCTGTTCCAGCCAATTTAGCTGTAAAACCAGACAGGAAGTAATACTGAGTCTGTTCCGGAGTCAGGATAGATACCGGAGGCAATACACCGAATGCGTCGGCAGACAGGAAAATAACTTGTTTTGCGTGCGGACCTTTAGAAACAGGTTTAACGATGTTTTCGATATGATAAATAGGATAAGAAACACGAGTGTTTTCTGTTACGCTCTTATCAGCGAAATCGATAGTACCGTCAGCAGCAACAGTTACATTTTCCAACAGAGCATCACGTTTGATAGCATTATAGATATCAGGTTCGCTTTCCTTATCCAAATTGATAACCTTAGCGTAGCAACCACCTTCGTAGTTGAATACACCTTCGTTATCCCATCCGTGTTCGTCGTCACCGATCAACAGACGTTTCGGGTCAGTAGACAAAGTAGTCTTACCTGTACCAGACAGACCGAAGAAAATAGCTGAGCTAGTACCTTCTTTATCTGTGTTAGCAGAGCAGTGCATAGAAGCGATACCACGAAGAGGGTTCATGTAGTTCATGATAGAGAACATACCTTTCTTCATTTCACCACCGTACCAAGTGTTCAGGATAACCTGTTCTTTAGTCTTCAAATTGAAAACTGTAGCAGTTTCAGAATTCAGACCCAGTTCCTTGAAGTTGTCTACTTTTGCTTTAGAAGCGTTAAAGCAAACGAAATCAGGTTCACCGTAGTTAGCCAGTTCTTCAGCTGTCGGACGGATGAACATGTTAGTTACGAAATGTGCCTGCCAAGCTACTTCCATGATGAAACGAACTTTCATACGAGTTGCTTCGTTTGCACCACAGAATGTATCGACAACGAACAGACGTTTGCCTGACAACTGTTTTACTGCTTTAGCTTTCAGATCAGCCCATGCTTCTTCAGTGCAAGGCTTGTTATCATTTTTATATTCTTCAGAAGTCCACCACACAGAGTCTTCGCTGGCTTCATTCTTTACAAAGAATTTATCCTTAGGTGAACGACCTGTGTAAACACCAGTCATCACGTTTACAGCACCCAGTTCTGTTACCTGACCTTTTTCAAAACCTTCCAGAGTCGGTTTTGTTTCTTCTGCGAACAGAACATCATAAGACGGATTGTGTAAGATTTCTGTTACACCTGTGATTCCGTACTTGCTTAAATCTAAATTAGCCATTCTTGATAATAATTTAAATGATTGACTTTATATAACTTTTCTCTCTCTCGAAATTAAAAAATAATGCCTTGTTAAGACCGGTACAAAAGTAATATTTTTTTTTATAGCTGATACTCTATTAAGGAAATTTTTCAGTAATAATTGCTCTTTTCCATGCAATTAACAATCAGGGTAGTCTATTTGTCAACTACACTTTACAATCTGCAACAGAAGTGTCAACCAAAGTAGTCACTTGGAAAAAAGTGAATATATTTACAGAAAAAGATGAGTAGTTTTTCCCAATTTTTGTGTTCTGATTTTGAACAAGGTCTAACCACGTAGCATTCTTATGAGAAAAAACACTGAGTCAACCCCCATGACTACAAAAGAGATAAACTCAGATCAGATAATCTGGGAGAATTTTCTTTGTGGAGATGATGAAGCTTATACATATATTTATAGAGAGTACTCGCAGGCATTATATGCTTATGGCATGCATTTTACCTCTGACAAAGGGCTGGTAGAAGATTGTATACAGGATGTGTTCGTAAAGATATTTCAGAACCGCAAACATCTCCAGTCTACGGACAATATCAAATTATATCTTTTCATAGCCTTGAAAAATAAGCTATTTAACATATTCAGAAAAGATATAAAATACAGTCAGATCGATTCGCTGGAACCAGTTTTTGCAGCAGAATATACGATAGAGGATGAGATTATCGAAAATGAAAAAGAACAATTCCTGAATGAGAAAATGATCCGGATGCTCGAGGTTTTATCGCCACGCCAGAAGGAAATCATCTATTATCGTTTTGTAGAAGGATTATCTTATGAAGATATTTGCCAGATCATGGATATGAATTACCAATCTACCCAGAATCTGATACAAAGGTCTTTAAAAAAGCTACGTACCACTTTCTCACGGGCAGAAATGCAATTTGTCCTGTTCCTTCTTATCAGTATATAACTTACAATTGCGTGGTTCTCACTCGAGAACTTTTATACGGATATATCTGAACCTGACTACCGAGTCATGCCCCAGGAAAGCGATGTGACCACATGAGTTCCGCAATCCGGACTGTACCTTATCATACGGAATATCCTTAATCACTTTCTTGATATTCGTATCGAGAATGACCGTCCCATTCAAAATGATCTTAATATTGGCTCCCCGGGCTATCACTTCCTGTTGATTCCATTCGCCCACCGGTTTTAAATACCCGCGCTTGGCCGGAGCATAATTATATAAACCTCCGTGATACTGGTAGGGCTTCAGGTCCTTATATTGAGGATCGTCATTATCCAGTATCTGAAGTTCCATACCCAAATAACCTTCCGGAACTATGATGTGCCGAAGCCCCAATCCGTTATTTGCTCCGGGTGTCAGTTGAAATTCAAATTTCAATACGAAGTTACAGAAACTATCTTCCGAATAAAGATTACCGAATCCCGAGGCTTTCTTAGCAATACAACCGTTTTCCAATATATACTCATCAGAGTTGTTAATCCATCCATCCAGAGTAGTTCCGTCAAACAACAACCGGTAACCATCCTTCTTCTCCTGCTCCGATAACCGGTATGGGACAACTGTTTCCGCTGTCGATGGAAGAACCGGATTCGATGCGAACAAAGGACAGCTTATTAGCAACAATAAGACTGCATATCCTATAATTTTCATAGACAAATCTCCTTTTAAAGTTTATTTTTTTCTTTCTTTCAGATTCTCAGCATCCCAATAAACAGCCTCTCCCCGTTCATAACTTTCATAACTTAACAAAGCCGGAGCAGCAGATCTTACAGAAAACATGACATCACAAATAAGCGGGGTTTTATTACGGATACCCGTAAAAAAGTTTTCAAAATGATCATAATGCCCACCCTTATAATCCGATGAAGCAATGAATTCTATCTCCTTTTCCGATTTGACAACCGGCGTATCGATCCCCTGTCCTATCGGCTCCAATGCTTGCAAGAAGGCCGTATCAGCCTTATGCAACGTTTTTAAAGTGACCTTATCCCATGCTACATCGAGAGTTCCTTCCGAACCGACAATACGAAAGTCCATACTTCCCCATTTACGGGAAACACCGTCGACATAGTTTGCACCCAACTGTACGGTGAATGCTCCCAGATCTTCCCTGTCCGGATAATCCAGATAAGCAAGCATCACATCAGGCGTATCCCGGTATCCGTCTGTATAATGCCGGATACCACCTGTCGTATATACTTTTTCCGGACCAATAGCATCAGTTATATAGTGAAGGCTTGCCAGCACATGCACGAACAGATCTCCGGCAATGCCGGTTCCGTAATCTTTCCAGTTCCTCCAATAAAAGAAACGCTGGGGATCGAATTTATGCTTAGGTGCATTTCCTAAGAACCGTTTCCACCAGATTGTTTTTTCAGAAGCATTATCAGCTACCGGATAATATCCCAATGTTCCCGGAGCACCCGTAAACTGCCCGTCTATAAAATTGACTTTGCCGATAACCCCGGATCGCAACAGTTGCCGGGCTTTTCTATTCCCTAAAGAAGCCATACCCTGACTCCCGGCCTGAAAATACATACCGCTTACCCGTTGCGCATCAATCAGTTTTTCTGCCTCACTGATTTTATGGATAACCGGTTTTTCACAATATACATGCTTACCTGCTTTCATGGCAGCAATGGCAATGGATTGATGCCAATGGTCGGGAGTTCCGATCAGTACGGCATCGACATCACTACGTTTCAGAATATCATTATAATCTTTTGTTGTGAAAATATGATCTCCCCACTGTTTTTTAGCATCCTCCAAACGCGTTTCATAAACATCACATACAGCTGTGATCTTTACCCCCGGAACCCGCAAAGCACAATTCGCATCAGCAGTCCCCATTCCGCCTTTACCGATTAAAGCAATGCGTATCTCGCGGGAACCGACAGATTCCCCATTTCCAACCACTCCGGAGGAGTTTCCCTCCGCCAGGAGTTGGGGAGCTGAAGGTAATAATATACCTCCAGCCATCATTTGTTTAATAAAAGTCCTTCTATTTGACATAACATCTGTTATTAAATACCCCAACCATTAATTTCTGCAATCTGGCAAACCGCACCACTTGCTTTGCCCAATGCAGGATCTGCATATTCAAATGCATCCGTAATAACGAAACGGATATAATTGGCTTGTTGCATCGAGAAATCCAGTTCCATTGAACGATCCTCCAGATTACTTTTGCGGTTCCAATCTACAATTTTTGTCCAATTCTCACCATCTGTGCTAACTTCAAAATAGCCTGATTTGATATTTCCCAGTGATTCATCTTCCGGCAACAGGAATCCCAAACGGTATAAACTACAACTTTCCTGCAAGTTTATAGTGACAAAATAAGGGAATTCTATCGGCTTGATAGCCCTAGTACACCAATAAGTGTTATTATTATTATCCAGTAGATTATCCGGTATATCCATCGACGAAGCGTTCTCGACTTCATCCGTAATAATAGAATTACACTCTTCTATCGTCCAGTCGGTTTTCTCCATAACCGGGGGCTGGATAGAGATCGGATAGATCGTCACATCCGACTCCGGATCGATTCCGTACTTTGAGACAGAAGCTATTTTGAGAGGAAGGGCATAGTACCCGAAAGCATAATTATTTTCATCTACTTTAAATGCTTTCTCCTCCAATGTGATCTTTAGATATTCATAATCCCGGTTCTTTTTCAGGATACAAGTCGAACGATCTATCGTATACGCACCTTCCGGCAGTAATTTATATTTTCGGGCACCTGCACTCAGGGAACCGTTATATTCATCCAGTGCAGCTGAATTGACCTCGACATCATAAGAAATATCCCAGTCATTATAATAATTGACCTGTACCTTAGGATAAATGACCAGAACATCATCATCATCCGTTTTTATGCTGAACTCAGATCCCGTCCTGTATATACCCGGAGTTTCGAAACCAATATAAGGCTGATAAACAGAAGGCTTGATCAGAATCTGCGCTTTATCTTCCTCTGCGATCCGAATATCCGCATTATCGGTCACCAACAAACAGGGCAATACATATTGCAAACCATCGTTGCCCAGATCAGTCAGGGAGGCGGGATCAAAATCAATCAGAAAGAACTTTCTGTAATCATCTTCCGTAAAAGATAAACTCCCCTCTTTCAACGAATAACAATTATCCGGCATCAGTTTATAATCGGTACCGTTCGTTTCGTTATAAGCAGCCAAAACGGATTCATCCACCAACAGGCGGACGGTTGCAGAATGATTTCCTTTACCACTCTTTATCACAGGCAGTTCATAGGTAAAAGTACCCCAATTAAAGACCTTAGCTTCCAACAAACCTGATTTTTGCAGATAAAGCTGATCATCCAATTCATCCGCATCCCTGTATTCGTCACACGAAACAAACCACAACGAGAATACCGACAAGACCATCAGAAATATATTATATTTGAATTTCATATTCTTCATTTTTTATTACCAACCATAATTTTGTGTCAAATTCTGCATTTCATTCAATTGCTCCTGAGGAATAGGGAACAGATAATTTTTGTCTGTGAATACCCTGTCTCCTGAAGCCCAGATAGACGTTGTCCTGTGCCATGAGTCTTCATAATTTTTCGCAGCGACATTCCTTGTCCATACCTTTCCGTTCAGAACATCTTTAGCGGTCATCCATCGGCGAAGATCCGGTAGCCGGAGTGTCTCGAATGCCAATTCGACCATACGTTCTTTCTGTATAAGCTCACGAAGTAAGTTTTTATTCCCCTTGACTTCCGGATAAGCATCTTCCAGTTTATTCAAACCGGAACGCTCACGGACCAGGTTGATATACTTCAAAGCTTCAGCCTCATCCCGGTTCGGTTTTTCGTTACAGGCTTCCGCATAGTTCAGATAAATCTCACCCAAACGAAAGATCGGAGCGACCAATTGCCCCCAGTTACCCTGGTCCGTATTCAAAGTCGGGTCGGTCATTCTGCGCCAGGAATATCCTACCTTTACGCAATCGCCACTACCTGAATAGGAAGAAGTACCTCCATCAAAGAATGTAACGGTCTCTTTTCTCATCGCCGGATTCAGCCACGGGAATCCATTCGCTAAAACAGAAGCATAAAAACGAGCGTCACGCCCGACACAACTGTTATGTGCTTTTACAAGCAGGAAAGTATCCAACGGATGTTTATAACTATCCTTAAAACCATCTTCCACATAACCGGATTTCGAGTCTATAACCGGAGAACCATCCGCATTATATCCCGTGACAGGGAAGCGCCCTGAAGCAGCCATAGGATAAGTATCGACCAAACGGATAGAAGGGCAATATCCACCATAACCGGTCTTACAGAACTGGGGAGGATTACAACGAACAACAATGAACATTCCATCAGTTTGCCATTGTCCCCAAATAAGTTCTTTATTCCATTTTTCCAATGTTATCGCCATATACGAACGGATTGCCCGTTTGAACGGATCTGTTTCTGTCGTGTTCCGTACCAGATCATAAATTCCCAGATCGATGACAGCCTTAGCAGCATCAGCCGCCTTTTGCCACTTTTCTAGGTCCGGTGACTGCGGAAATAATAATTCTCCGTCTTTATTCTGCATTCCCTTATACAGAGAACAGCCATTGAACAGCGGACTTGCCATATACAACAGGAAACGGGCCTTAGCAGCCAACACAACTCCTTTCGTTACACGCCCGTACCAACTGAGATCCGTAATCTGTAAAGGTAAAATCTCTGCGGCCTTATCATATTCTTCCAGCACAAACTGCACATTTGCTTCCAGCGGATGGCGATCAACATCTTCCGCATGAATACTGGAATCAGAATCCTGGTCTCCCCAAACATAAACCGGTCCGTACCGATCTATTAAGAGTGTATAGAAATAAGCTCTCAAAAAACGAGCCTCCGCCTTCATTATATCTTTTTCTTTCTGGGTCAATTCCACACACTCATCTACGTGGTTCATAAATACGGTAGCCTGATTAATGGCCTGATACATATTTTTCCAGATCGCATAGGAGGTAGTCGTGACACTCCATGTCCCATTCAAAAAACTATGATACCCCAATCCGGACATCCAGGAAAACAGAGCTTCATCACTCATGGGGATATTGGCACCGACAGCATTTTCATGCCAATTATATGTCTGGGGAACAAAGCCATACACTTGTGCCAGATATTGTTCGGTTGTGGAACGTTTATTGAATACTTCCTCCAGTTTAATCTGATTATCCAATTCTACATCCAGAAAACCGTCACAACCGGTAAACAACATGCCGATCATGCACAACAGACTGATTACTGTATATCTATGCTTATATTTTTTCATATGCTTAATAATTAAAAGTTAACATTCATTCCTATGGCAGCCGTACGCATTTGGGGATATAGTCCTCCGGTTCCGGTATTCAGTTCCGGATCCCATAATTTAAATCCGCTAAACGTCAGAAGATTGACGCCCTGTATATAAAAACGTATCGTCGAAAGACCTATCTTTTGTATCAGTTCTTTAGGTAATGAATACCCTATCTCCGCATTTTTCAAACGGATATAGCTCATATCGCGCCACCAAAAAGAAGACTGTTGCTTATTATTGTCAAAGGCCGACATCCACATACGGGGATATTTCGCATTCGGATCCGGATTCCATTCAGTCCAACGGTTCTCTGCTACCTCTTCATAGAAGTTTCCAAGAGACAGAATACTGCCGTCACTACCGTACACCTGGCTTCCTCCGATCATACGCCCTACATGGGTAGCTCCCTGAAAAAATACGGATAAATCAAAACGTCTCCATCGCAGGCTCACACCGAAACCATAGTTGATCTCAGGGATTGTCGTATATCCCATCGGAACCCGGTCGTTTGAGTCGATAATCCCATTCCCGTCAATATCCCGGTATTTGATATCTCCCGGACGTACCGGACCGAAAGTTTGTGTCGGACTGTTCGCTATATCTTTCTCCGACTCAAACAAACCAATAGCAACCAGCCCCCTATGTTGATCCATCGGAAAACCTACATCATTCAAATAAGGCCATTGCTGACTCGGTTTATCATCATACAATACTTTATTACGGTTAAAGGTAAAGTTTCCACGTCCGGATATATATAACTCATCATTTACCTGTTGTTCATATTCCAGCGTCATATCTATCCCCTGATTCTGCATCTTACCTAAATTCACATACTGCGTCACGTTAATACCGACTACCGAAGGAATACTTTGTTGCTGAATATAAATACCTTCGCGTTTTTCTTTAAAATAATCGGCACTCAGTTTAATACGATGGAACAGTCCTAATTCAAAACCGACATCCGTCTTCTTGGCAGTTTCCCAGGATACATTCGGGTTACCGGGATGTCCGGTTGCGATACCTCCGATCCACTTTGCCTGATCACGTCCGAAATTCCAACCTCCCGTATACTGCATCTCGGTATTATACGCAAAACGACGATCACCGCCGATCTTATCATTTCCTATCTCTCCATAAGAACCTTTAATCTTCAATAAAGAGATCACAGATGACAGGGGTTTCCAGAAATCTTCATTGCTGATCATATAACCCAAAGCACCGGAAGGGAAAAAACCGAAACGTTTTCCCGGAGCGAAGTTTTCAGAGCCATTATAACCAAAATTGAATTCTGCAAAATATTTATCCCTGAAAGAATAAGCTGTACGGCCTGCAATACCGATATTTCTATTGGCAAAAGCTGCAATATAATCAGTCGGGAAGTTGTTGGTATATTCCCGGATATTGAATAAAAACAGGCCATTCACCCGATGGTCATCGTTAAATAACTGATCGTATGTAAGCGATGTTTCAAAGTTCCAGGTCTGTGCCCCTCTGTTAGAGCGAGCCAGAGAAAGGAAATCATTTCCATCGCGGTTCTGATGTAAAATCAGATTTCCTTCCTTATCCCTTCCCAGAGCATCGTATGTAACCGGCGACTTACGTTTATCCAGAGTCGATTCATTACGGGCATCCCATGAGAATTTTGCATTCCCTTTTAAACCGGGAGTAATAAATGAAAAATCCTGTGTCAGGCTGATCAAAGATTGAGCATTGTTCCAGAAATCAGCAGAATAACCTGTATAGTTCAGATCCAGATAAGGATTAGTCCCTACAATAGGGCGGGACAAGCTGCCATCTGAAAATACGGGAACAACAGCAACGGAAGGTACGGCCAATGTATTCTCATAAACACTTTCCATTGCAACCCCTAAACGGTTCTTAATTTCATATTGGTTCGACAACGAAAGACTCAGTTCCGTCAACCGGGTCACATTAATATCGACATTAGCCCGGAAATTGATTTTTTTGTATCCGACCTGGGGATCATACTGAGGGTTCTTCACCGGTTTAAAAATACCATTCTCACTATAAAACGAACCGGCAACATAATAGCGGACACTTTTACCTCCTCCCGAAACATTGACATTCGCACGGATATTATTCGATATATTGCGGAACGTCGTATCCCACCAGTCCACATTCGGATACAAATCCGGATCCGTATGATTGACATATTTATCATATTTCATCGGTTGATAAGCCAATTGACCATTTCCCTGTAATGTGATGTCATTATAATAGTCCATCCATTGGGAGGCATTCGCCATTTTAGGTGTTACGGTCGGATTGGAAATCCCATATTCCACCCGGGCATTGATAGCCGGTTTTGCCTCCCTTCCCCGTTTTGTCGTGATCAGGACAATCCCGTTTGCACCACGCACTCCATACAATGCCGTAGCTGTCGCATCCTTCAGGATAGAAAAAGTCGCAATATCTTCCGGATCGACCAAATCCATCGAGCGTTCTATCCCGTCCACCAGGATAAGCGGTGTATTATTTGCCCCGAAAGAGCTGATACCCCGTATCCAGAAATCGGCTCCGGCACCGGGTTCCCCCGTACGTTGTATGGCTACAATACCAGCCATCTGCCCGGCCAGACTTGTACTCAGCTTCGCCACAGGTACCTGAAGCTGTTCAGAAGTAATGGTAGATATAGCACCTATCACACTAGCCTTCTTTTGCTTACCGTAAGCAACAACGGTAACCTCTTCCAATTCATCTACTTTAGGTTTCATTCTGATCACAACATCATTTTGGTTACCGATAACTACTTCCTGATCTTCCATTCCGAGATAAGAAATGACTAATTTATCCGATTTACTCACTTCCAGTTCGAAAGAGCCGTCCAGGTCAGTCGTCACACCACGGGTACTTCCCACAACCAGGATAGCAGCTCCCGGCAACGGTTCACCAAAGTCATCTAACACCTTCCCCCGAAAAGTACTTTTGCTCTGGGCTTTCAGTGGCAACGGACCGATCAAACCGTTATCCTTTTTCTTAGAGATAAATATCTGACGGTCTTTTATAACATAGGTATTACCCGTTCCCTCGAACAACTGTTTCAATATAACTTCCACAGTCTGATCAGTGATATCCAATTTCACCTTCCGGTTAATATCCAATACACCATCATAATAGAAAAATACATATTCACTTTGCTTTTCTATTTCAGAAAAGATTTCCTGTACAGTCTTATTGTTCGCTTTCAAAGACAATGTCGTCGATTGCGAATAGGTATCATTAGCCAAACTTGCATTTATTCCCAGGATCAGGAATATAGCGGCGATTTTCATAATGCGATATTTAACACTCCAGTAATTGGAGAATCGTTTATTTACCATATCTTTGTATTGATTTTTAAATGGTTATTTTCAACTAGTTAGTTTAAAGATCCAACCGGATAACATGGCAGTGTTATCCGGTTTTGTAAGTATTTACAGATCTATTATTCTTCCATTCGAACTTTTTCCATAGGCTTTCAAATTTAAGTTGTTAACATATATGCATCAAAAACAATAACCTAATACACAATCATTTATTTACCTACTTTGACTAATATATACTCCTGACCTACTTTCTTGTAGAGAATCGGAGCTGTTTGACTCAACCCATCCAGAACAACCTCCAGGTCCTCCTGCATATCAAGCTTTCCTGAACATCTTAAATCTGCCACATCAGACTTGTAACTGATCTTTTTCCCATAATAACGGGATAAACGATCCAGGATTACCGACAAATGTTCACTTCTATATGTATATAACCCATCTTTCCATAAGATATAATCATTTACATTGACATCCTTTATATCACATTCTCCGTTATGATAAGAGAACATCCTGTTAGGTTCCAGGCGGAAATCTTCATCATCCCTGGTATCTACCTGCACACTCCCCGTCACCAGGACTACCGATGCCGATTCGTCCGTTTCGTATGCCATTACATTAAACGAAGTACCCAGAACCTGTACATCCATCTCCTTTGTTTTTACGACAAAAGGTCTATTCTTATCCGGTGCTACCTCCAGGAAAATCTCGCCGTTTACATAGATTTCTCTTTTTTTATCTGCGAATGCCACCGGATACACGATCCGGCTACCGGCATTCACCCAGACTTTGGTTCCGTCCTCTAAAATCAAGGTAGAACGTTTTCCGTTCGGAACAATCAATTGATTAAACTCCAATGATCGCTTGGAGGAGTTAGCAGAGCTTTGAAACGCATCTGCGATTTTTTCCGAATTAACGACCACCGTCCCTTTTGCATCATATTCGATCTGAGATTCCTGTCCGCTGATCGGAATCTGCTTATCGGGTAAAACCAATTGTATATCTTCCGCTTCCGGAGTAGAAGCCATTTCCCGGGCAATGGCTTCTACATCCGGAGTTTTGTTTACATTGGTATATATATATGAAATAGAGAATATAATCAAAACAGTGACACTGGCGGCAACCATCCATACAAAAGAACGAAAGCGACGATTACGTTGCATTTGCAGGATCTTGTTCGAATCCTTGATCCTTGTCCATAATAAATCCTGTCGTTCATTACTCATTTGCTCTTTCTTTACACGGATGGAACGCAAAAAGAATACTGCTAACTGGTATTCCTGCTCATCCAGTCCGCCGACGATCTGTCCTTTCCAGAAATTGATCGTATCCAGCGTCGGAGAAGTGTTTGATTCGATAAAGAAATCATCTTCCAACAGCTTTTCCGTGGTATATTTCGTATAATCTTTATTCATTGTTCCAATAACGTTTTTCTTTCAAAACACAGGTTTCGATCATTTATACTCACTTTTTCCCGATAAAATCAACTTTTTCATTTTCCTATGAACGAAGATGGATAAAACAAAAAAGGGATGATCGTACGATCATCCCTCCTGTTTCAGTATAACAGTAAATTCTTATTTTACTTCCCAAACTTCCCCTTTCATCAGGAAGTCTTTCAGTGTACGGGTAGGATTCTTTGCCTGCACTTCTTCAATCTGCTGATGAACGGCCTCATCGTACACCGGAGCATCCACATCGCGGATAACCCCCAGGGCGATCGGCATATCATCCGACATCATAGCCAACATCAGATGAAGCGTACTATCCTTTTCATGGGCATCATGAACCAGAATATCATCCATCGTATAACCATCTTCACCGATCGTGACAGCTTTCAGTTTCAGTCCGTCCAGGACAAGACCTTTATTACCTTCCTTACCGAAGATCATCTTTTCGCCGTGGCGCAGGAAGATCGTACGGTCGGCACGGTATTCCTTATCGACAATACTTTTGTGTATACCGTCGTTAAAGATTACACAGTTCACCAATACTTCCGTAACAGAAGCACCTTTATGGCGGGCAGAGGCTGCCAGCACTTCAGTCGTATTCTTCAGGTCTACATCGATCACACGGGCAAAGAAGTTTCCGCGCGCACCCAAAGCCAACTCAGCCGGGACAAACGGATCTTCCACCGTTCCGTAAGGAGAACTCTTGGAGACGAAACCACGGTCGGACGTCGGTGAATACTGTCCTTTAGTCAGACCATAGATCTTATTATTGAACAGGACTATGTTCAGGTCGACATTACGGCGTACGGCATGGATGAAATGGTTACCGCCGATAGCCAGACAGTCACCGTCACCGGTGATCAACCAGACACTCAGGTCGGGACGAGCTGTTTTCACACCAGTTGCGATCGCAGCACCACGTCCGTGAATGGTATGGAAACCGTATGTATTCATATAATAAGGTAAACGGGAAGAACACCCGATACCCGAGATAACGGCCATATTATGAGGAGCTACTCCTACTTCCGCCATCGCTTTGTGTAAGCAGTTCAATACGGCATGGTCTCCGCAGCCCGGACACCAACGAACATACTGGTCGCTTTTATAATCTTTCGGTTCGAATTTTATATCTGTCATTTTTTAAGCCTCCAATATTTTAGTGAATTCCTCAACTAATCTCGCAACAACGAAAGGCTGACCTTTCACGCGATTAAATCTGTACGGATTAAATCCGGGAACCTTACCACGCAGATAGTTGGCAAACTGTCCGTTATTTTGTTCGGCAACAACCACCTTCTTATATCTGGAAAGTATTTCTGCCGTATTCTTCGGGAGCGGACTGATGAATTTGAAGTGTGCCAATGCCACCTTCTTTCCTTGTTCCTGCATCGTTTCCATCGCTTCATACAAGTGACCGTATGTGCCACCCCATCCTACCAGCAAGAGATCTGCATCGGCATCTCCGATCACTTCCTGTTCAGGGATAAAGTCAGCAATCTTATCGATCTTAGCCTGACGAGTGGTAACCATCTTCTGGTGGTTGACCGGATCGGTCGAGATAGCACTCGTTTCGTAGTCTTTTTCCAGACCACCCAAACGGTGTGCGAAACCTTCCATTCCCGGAATAGCCCAGTAGCGAACCTGACTTTCCTTATCACGACGATAGGCTTTCCACAGTTTTTCTTCGTGGTAATTGGAAACGTAATTCGGTTTGATCTCCGGATAATTTTCCAGATCAGGTAATTTCCAAGCAGACGAACCATTTGCAATAAAGGCATCTGTCAGAAGGATTACCGGAGTCATATGTTCGACAGCCAGTTTACCAGCCCAGTAAGCGGCATCAAAACAGTCTGTCGGAGTAGAGGCGGCAACAACCACCAACGGGCTTTCACCGTTACGTCCGTAAAGAGCCTGCATCAGGTCGGTCTGTTCACTCTTGGTCGGCATACCTGTTGAAGGACCGCCGCGCTGTACGTCGATGATAACCAACGGCAACTCGGCTATTACAGCCAGACCGATCGCTTCACTCTTCAGTGCCAAACCGGGACCGGAAGTTGATGTAGCAGCCAGACAACCGGCGAAGCTTCCGCCGATAGCCGTACAGATACCGGCAATCTCGTCTTCCGCCTGTACCGTGATCACACCCAGATCTTTCCGTTTGGACAATTCATGTAAAATATCAGTAGCCGGAGTAATAGGATAACTACCCAGGAAAAGTTGTAAACCTGCTTTTTCAGCGGCAGCGATCAACCCGTAGGATGTAGCCTTGTTTCCGTTTACGTCTGTATAGAATCCCGGTTCGGCCTTCATACTTTCAATGCGGTAAGTAGAAACCGACGCATGGATATTATGACCATAATTATAACCGTCTGTCAACGCTTTAATGTTGGCTTGTGCAATCACCGGCTTTTTGGCGAATTTATTCTGGAGCATGTGCATGGCTTCTTCCAGAGGACGGTCGAACAACCAGCAAACAAGTCCCAGAGCAAACATATTCTTTGAGCGGAGAGCCGATTTGTTATCCAGACCAAATTCTGCCAATCCGTCTTTCACCATCGTGGAGATCGGAGCTGCAACAACCTGTACACTGTTCAGTCCTAATTCCTTGAACGGATCGTCTGTTGTAAACAAAGCCTTGTCCAGATCACTCTTTTTGAATGAATCGGTATCGATAATGACAATTGCATTTGGTTTGATGTGCTTCACGTTCACTTTCAAAGCGGCGGGGTTCATGGCTACCAAGACGTCCGCCTTATCACCAGGTGTAAAGATCTTCCGTGACCCCAGATGCACCTGGAATCCTGATACACCACTCAGTGTTCCCTGAGGAGCACGTACTTCCGCCGGATAGTCGGGAAATGTAGAGATCTCATTTCCGAAAATAGCCGACAGATTAGAAAAGATCGTTCCGGTTAACTGCATACCATCCCCGGAATCCCCCGAAAAACGGATTACAACCTTTTCCAATGTTGTTACTTTTGTTTGTTCTGCCATAATTATTTATATTAGCTTAATCGCTTGTTTGTAGTTAGATTTACGCAAAGTAAAGAATAAACTTGGCTAGTTCAAAACTTTTGAGACTTAAAAAGCAGATAGATATAGATCCAGGTTATTTGATGATAAATTAAAATGATTAGACACATAATTGTTTACAGGTTTTCCACAATACATGTAAACGCCTGAACGAAAGCCATCATCTGCCTTTATCATATTCTGGACTGTTCCGGCATCTCCCCAGGCAAGGAAGACGGGTACAAATATATTACTGAAAGCCATCGAAGTGGTACGTGCCACCCGATTGCTGATATTAGGTATACAATAATGTAATACACCATATTGCTCAAACACGGTCGGGTCGGATTTTGCGAGACAGCAGGTCGTTTCAAAACAACCGCCCTGGCTGATACGCAGGTCGATCACCAGTGATCCCCGTTTCATGGTACGGACCAGTTCTTCAGCGATCACATAGCGGTAACGTGTATTGATATAGCGCATGGCCCCGATCACGACATCTGCGGAACGGAAAGCATTATGTAATACGTTCGGATGAAAATTGGAAGTAAACAATCCCTGCCCCAATACCTGCTGGATAGTACGCAATTTGTTGATATCGTCATCGAACACCTTGACGGATGCCCCCAGCGCCAATGCAGCACGGGCCGCAACCGTTCCGGCATTTCCGGCTCCCACGATCACGATTTCGGTAGGCGATACACCGGGAATACCTCCCAGCAAGATCCCTTTCCCTCCCTGGGTATTACTCAGCAATTCGGAAGCAATGGTAATGGAAGCGGTCCCTTCTATCTCTGAGATTACATTCAGGACAGGACACCTTTTCTGATCGTCAGACATCAGTTCATAAGCAATAGCCGTGATCCGTTTAGCCATCATCAATTCAAAGGCCTCCGGAGCAAAAAGGTTCAGTTGAACCATAGAAAAGACAGTTGAACGGGGTTTCATCATCAGGATCTCCTGCGGCAACGGAGGAAGTATCTTCAGAATTATATCCGCTTGGAAAACCTCTGCCGGAGTAGTGACGATCTCGGCACCTGCTTCAGAATAATGATTGTCGGAGTAATTGATCCCCAGACCGGCACCCGACTCCACCAATACGCGATGTCCGCGATCGGTCAGCATATCAACAGCTTCGGGAGTAAGCGCCAGGCGTTTTTCTCCTTCTTTCCGTTCACAAGGGATACCAATCAGTAACCGATTACTTATCTTATTTAATTCTTTCAACAACTCCTGGGTAATATACGCACCCTGGGGCTGCTTGCCTCCTGTTGCTTCCATAATACGATTTTACGGTCGGCAAGTCCGACAACTGACTTACGTTATATATTATAATATTTTTTCCAATGCTTCCGAAATTTCATGTACATCTGTCTCCGTCAACATCACTTCGGCATCAAATACGACTGAAGCTTTCATATAATAAGGTGTTCTCTTTTCCAGGCTTTCGGCTATAAATGCAATCAGTTCGTCACCGGAACGTCCTTTCAGCACGGGTCGGGTCGATTTGCACACTTCAAGCCGCTTTGCCAGTTCTTCCACCGAGACCTTCAGATAAACAGTGGTCCCTGTTTCATTCATAAACTCCATATTATCAAAAAAACAGGGAGCGCCGCCGCCTGTGGAGATCAATACGTCTTCAAACATGGCCACTTCATGGAGCATCCGCCGTTCGATATCACGGAAAGCCTCCTCCCCTTTTTCAGCAAATATCTGCCCGACTATTTTATGGTAACGGGCTTCGATATAACAGTCCAGGTCTATAAAAGAGAGTCCCATTCGTTTGGCGAGGTCTTTACCGACCGTCGTCTTTCCGGCTCCCATATAACCTATCAAAAAAATACGCTTCATTTCGTATATGATTGTTTACCGCAAATGTAAAGTTTTTTTTCTTCATTACTTTTCTTTCAATAGAAAAGTAACAAAATATTACCTTTGCAATTCATATCCGAAGAAAACAGAGATGGCGAAGAATAAATATTACGTAGTGTGGAAAGGACTAAACCCGGGTGTTTACGACAACTGGGCGGAGTGCAAAATGCAGGTAGAAGGACAGGAAGGCGCAAAATACAAATCGTTCGAGACTCGCGAAGAAGCCGTCGAAGCTTTCGAGAAGGGATATACTCATTACCTGAAAGCTGCTTCGTCAGCCAAAGCTGCCGCCAATCTGGCACCGAAAGCTCCTGTCGGGAAACCGATCAACGAGAGTCTCGCCGTCGATGCTGCCTGCAGCGGTAACCCGGGGGATATGGAATACCGGGGTGTCTATACAGCAACCGGGCAGGAAATCTTTCATATCGGTCCTCTCAAGAAAGGAACAAACAATGTGGGTGAATTCCTTGCGCTCGTACATGGTCTGGCCCTGTTAAAGCAGAAAGGAAGTAACCTTCCTATTTATTCAGACAGCCGCAATGCGATCAGCTGGGTAAAAAAGAAAAAATGCAAAACATTGCTGGAACGCGAACCAGTCAATGAACAGATCTTCGACCTGATCGAACGAGCTGAGAAATGGCTGAATACAAACACATATACAACTACCATATTAAAATGGGAAACATCCGAATGGGGTGAAATTCCGGCGGATTTCGGAAGGAAGTGATCAAATATCCAGAAACAACATCGCTTTGGGTATAAATTTATACCGATTGTTCTTTTTTCGCCAGTTCCAATGCGGCTTCAACCGTATCATCCATATCATAATAAGCATATTGAGCCAATCTTCCGCCAAATAATACATTCGAAATCCCCGTTGCTTTTTCTCTATAAAGCTTCATTCGCTCCATATTTTTTTCATTATTGACCGGATAATAAGGCTCTCTCCCAACCTCATATGCCTGTGGATATTCCCTTGTAATAACAGTATGAGATTGATGTCCGAATTCAAAATGCTTATGTTCTATAATACGGGTAAAGGGAACGACAGCTTCATTATAATTCACGACAGCATTTCCCTGAAAGTCTTCCATTTCTAGCCTTTCATGTTCAAATCGTAAGCTACGATAATCCAAATGCCCGAACTCATAATTGAAAAACTCATCTATACAACCGGTAAACACAATCTTGTCTGCCAAGGAATCAAAATATTCCCGATTGTCGAAATAATTCATATTGCATCTTATTTCAATACCATCCAACAAACCTGCCGTCAACAGATTATATCCTCCAACCGGAATGCCCTGGTAAGGATCATTGAAATAATTATTATCGTAAACGAAACGGAAAGGCAACCTCCGGATGATAAAAGCAGGTAGTTGAGTGGCAGGACAGCCCCATTGTTTTTCCGTATATTCTTTAATAAAGATCCGGTAAATATCATCCCCTCCTAGTTTCAACGCCTGTTCTTCCAGATTGGCAGGTTCAGTTATATGTAAATAAGGCTTACGTTGCTCTTCTAGTTTGGCTTTCGCTTCTGCCGACGTATTTACTCCCCATAATTTATTATAGGTGTTCATGTTGAAAGGAAGGTTGTACAACCTTCCTTTATAATTTGCCAGCGGCGAATTA
>Ga0129308_1000100_pt1 | contig 147388 bp, 132 predicted proteins | sample L827metagenome_FD_94440 | JGI IMG/M metagenome (GOLD analysis project Ga0129308, IMG submission 94440) | Ring-tailed lemur group fecal microbial communities from Wisconsin, USA - L827 metagenome | ecosystem: Host-associated > Mammals > Digestive system > Large intestine > Fecal | place: USA...
CGACTTGCATGTGTTAAGCACGCCGCCAGCGTTCATCCTGAGCCAGGATCAAACTCTCATGTTATAATTTGTTTGACTCTGTCCAGATATTATCTGGCTTATCACTTCGTTGTTCTTGCGAACCTTCCGTGATTTTACTGTTTTAGGTTGCTTCCATCTTTTTGATTGGAAGCGGTTCGTCTGTCAACCAAACATGTTTGGTTTTGACAGCTTGAAATTCAAAATCTTTCAAGGTTATTTCACTGTTCAGTTATCAAGGTTCCAACATCTTTGCTTCGCAAAGCTGTTTAAGTTGCTTCGCAACTTTTTGCTGTTGTTCAGTTCTCAGCGACAGCTTGTTTACTATATCACTTTCGAACTTGTTTGTCAACAACTTTTTTTATTTTTTTGAAAGAAGTTTTTTCTTCGTTATATAGAAGAAAGTGTTTCTTTCCTTGGAACGTCTGTTAATTGTTCCTTGTTGTTTTTCAAACGCGACAACTTTTATATCTTAACACAGGTCATCTTGTTTGTCAACAACTTTTTCAGAAAAAAAATTGAACAATTCACATCTTCAAATAAAGCGGAGAAGGAGGGATTTGAACCCTCGCGCCGGTTACCCGACCTATACCCTTAGCAGGGGCACCTCTTCGGCCACTTGAGTACTTCTCCAAAGTTTTTATCTGACAATATGATATTGTTCTGCGCCGTGACGCATAGATAATAATACTAAAGGATTTACCATTTGTCAATTAAAATATTCAATTTTTTATAACTTTTTTAAAAAAGAGGCTGTTTTATCCGTCAAAAGACTTATAAAACAAACCTCTTTCTTATTATGTAAGCTTGTCCCCTTACATCTTAAATTCTTTTATCATATTAGTCAAACTCTGGGACTGCGCTGATAATTCCTGACTGGCGGCAGCGCTTTCCTCTGCCATAGCTGAATTATCTGTGATAACCTCAGAAACCTGGTCAAGCGCCCTGCGCACCTGTTCGATTCCTTCGTCCTGCCTGTTGCATGCTTCATCGATGTTTTCAATAAGCTGCTGTAATAATTTGATATGCTCCATTGCCTGCTGCATCTGAACAGCCGCTTCGTTGACAATATCCATACCATTTTTCACAGCGTCTAAAGAATCCTTGATTAACGATGTGGAGGTCTGTACTGCATTCATACTCTCTCCCGCAAGGCTTCCCACCTCACCGGCAACTACTGCAAATCCTCTTCCTAATTCTCCTGCCCTTGCTGCCTCAATAGAAGCATTTAAAGAGAGAAGGTTGGTCTGGTCTGCAATTTCTTCAATGGTTGTAATAATATTCTCAATCTGGCTGGAACATCTGCTGATTTCATCCATCGCCTGCACAGCGCTCTTCATCTGGTTATTGCTGAATTCAATTTCACGGTTCATGTCAATCACGCTCTTCTTTGCATCATCCGCAAATTTGGCAGTAGAGCTGACCTGTGTGGAAATTTCCGTAACGGATGCCTGAAGCTGCTGTATCCCCGCCGCCTGGGAAGTTGCGCCGTCCGCTAAGGATATTGCTCCGCCTGCAATCTGGTCTGCTCCGCCGGATACCTGCACGGATGCCTCGTCAATATTCTGCAGGGTGCTGGTTAAGCGTCTGGACAAATCCTCTAATCCCAGTTTTACCTTCTGAAATTCACCCAAATAAGCCTGCTTTAATTCGAATTTAAGATTTCCATCGGCAATCTCGTTGAGTACCTCTGTCACCTCGTCAATGTATTTTATGTATTCTTTCAGCCTGTCCACTGTTTTACTTAAGGCAGACGCTACTTTTCCAACTTCATCCTGTGAAGCAACATCAATCGTTATATCTAAATCTCCTTCTGCTATCTCCTTCGCAACCAATTCCAGATTCTTCAGCGGATTTACGATACCTCTGGCGATTTTTTCAATGATAATCGTCAGTATTACAATGGCAGCCGCAAAAAACAATGCAATCACAGCCACCAGACGGGTAATTGCCTGATTGTACTCGCTGCTGGGCATTCCGCTTAAGACAGACCAGCCGGTATCTCCAATTATCATGTAGGAACCGTATTGTTTTCCATTCCAATGATAAACCAGGTTTTTCTCTGTTTTCTCCTCCATGGCGCTTAATACCTTGTTATCCATGCCTGCATCTGCAACTGCAGTGCCGTAAAGTTCTTCCTGCGGAGCATACATAATATTTCCCTCCGGAGAAAAGAGCATGAAGAAGCCCTTATTTCCGAGAGAGTGCTGGGACATCATTTTCACAAGGGTATCCACAGACACATCCACTGCTGCAACACCTGTAATTTCCCCGTCACTTCCAAAAACAGGCGAAATGACACTGGATACCATAGCTCCCAAAGAAGCATTCTCATAAGGCTCTGTTATAATCGTTTTCTTTGCCGCCACCACTTCTGTATACCAGGGTCTTGATGTAATATCCCACTCGCCCATAGGAGAAACATATCCGCTGTTTTCATCCTCAACGCAGCGGCTGGAATCCACATCTGCAATCCAGCAGACCAGAATATTTTCTTCGTCGCTGTTATAGGTGTTTGTCATAGTCTTTAAAACAGATGCGTATTTGTCCGAAGCTGTAAGGTCATCTCCCGCTTTAATTTCCTCTAACATAGTCTGCAGCTCGTTATTTGCGGCAAGCTCCATGGTCAGCCACATATACTGGGTAAAATACTCACTCACCAGATTACTTACCTGCTTTGATTCTGCTGTAATTTGTGATGACCTGATATCTGAAACCGCTACTCTTGTAATCAAAATGCTGACAATTCCCACCAAAAGGAAAACTGCCACCAGCGGCGTCATAATGCCCTTCATCATTTTTTGCTTAATACCGCCATTCATCTCCTGCTTTTTTTCTTTCATACGAAACCCCCCGCTTTTCTTTTTTCTGCATAATAAAATTATAACTCATTTTCAATATTTCACAAGGAATTTTCTGTAAAATAATTATTTTTGGTATTTTTTTCTAAAGTTTTTGGAAATATATGCCGGAACAAACGATTTCCCACGCCCTTTCAAGGTATTTTCTATAAAAAATAAGGCGCCCCAAAAATCCGGCTTTTTAGGGGCGCCTTAACTATATCTTCTTATCTGTTTTATTCACCGTCTCCTTTAAGACTGACGAAGCCTGAATCTTCCTACAAGCTCGTCTAAGGAATCGGCCTCTGCTGACAATTCTTCACTTGTGGCTGACGCCTCCTGGGAAGCAGCTGAATTATTCTGAATCACATTGCCTATCTTTTTCACGCCTTCTTCAATCTCTTTGACAGAAACTGCCTGATGGTCTGACGCAGTCCTGATGTTGGCAACCTCTTCAATAATATAGTCTAACTCCTGCATTACTTTATTTAAGGAATCTGCCGTCTCTGCTGTCACTGTATTTCCCTGCACTACTTCCGCACGGTTTGCCTCCAGCAGATGTTTGGAGGTCTCTGCAGAATTTGCGCTGCTCTCCGCTAACATACGAATCTGCTCCGCCACTACTGCAAAGCCTTTTCCTGCCTCTCCTGCACGGGCAGCTTCAATAGAAGCGTTCAAGGACAGAAGGTTGGTCTGGGACGCGATGCTTTCAATCTCTACAATGACTTTCTCTATCTCCTGAGAGGTTTGGGAAATACGCTCCATCGCCTCTTTCAGCTCATCCATCTTCTGCTGGCTGACATTTGCCTCTGCACCGACTTTTTTGGCTTTGTCATGTACAATATCTGTAGAAGCGCTGTTGGCAACCACCTGATTTGCCACCTCTGTGACACTGGATATCAGACGCTCTACCGCTATCGACTGTTCCTCTCCGCCCTTTGCAAGGTCCTGCGAGCTTACTGCTAACTGCTCTGCACCGCCTGCAACCTGGTCGGAAGATTCCCGAATGGACTGCAAGGTTCCGCTGACATTGGTTACGGTATTAATCAGCCTGTCCATAACTGTCTTAAACTCTCCAACATAAGCGTCCCTGCACCCGGAGCGCACATCAAAGTTTCCTTTTGAAAACTCCTCTAAGATTGCATTCAAATCTCCGATAATCTGGTGCAAAATCTGTGCCATCTTGCGGAAATCATCCGCCAGACCGCCGATTTCATCCTGTGATTCATAGTCTAAGGTAATATCCAGTTTTCCCTCTGATATCTGACCTGCCACATCACTGAGTTCCGCCACCGGCTCTACGATGTATTTTATCAGCATTCGTCTGTGTCCCATGGTAATGGCAACACTGACAGCCACAACTACTGCCAAAATCACAATCGTTGCCAGTAAAAACGGTAATTCATACTCGCTGGGCAGCAACCGCATGACAACCAGCATAATGCAAGCAAACAGTACGCTTGCCAGATACAGTCCGATAATCATGTAAAAAGTGCCGTTTACCTTGTCCTTGATGCTCTTGTTCTTAAAAATGTCTTCTTTCGTCATAATAATCACTCCTTCAAGACAATTCCCTGTTCTTTGATATTATTACATTATAAGAAGTTCAATTTTCTGCGTCAACAACTTCATAAAAATTTTACCTGAATTTAGCAATTTATTTACATTGCGATTCCTTTATCAAAAAGTCCTTCTACTCACAGCAGTACTCTTTGATTGCCGTCTCATAGAGATTATTTCCCTCCCGGTCTATTACCACAATGACCGGAAAATTTTCAACCTCTATTTTACGGATTGCCTCTGCCCCAAGGTCATCATAGCAGATAATCTCGGATTTGGTAATGCACTTTGACAGCAGCGCTCCTGCACCGCCAATCGCTGCAAAATAAACTGCCTGATTGCGGACAATGGCTTCTATGACCTCCTTTGTCCGTTTGCCTTTTCCTATCATGGCTTTTTCCCCTAAATCTAACAGTGTCGGGGCGTATTTATCCATACGGCTGGCTGTCGTAGGACCTGCGGAGCCGATAGGACGCCCCTCTCTGGCGGGGGACGGTCCCATATAATAGATGGTAGAATCCTTAATCTCTATGGGAAGCTCTTCTCCACGCCCCAACGCCTCTATCATTCTTTTGTGGGCAGCGTCCCTTGCCACATAGATTGTTCCGGTAATATAAACGTAATCACCGGATTTTAAATCCTTTGTTGTGTCTGCCGTAATCGGGGTTGTAATATATTTATCCATTTTTTCCTCCATAGCCTGCATTTGCCCTTCCTGAATTTGCATGGCAGAACCGGGCCTATGCAGCTTTTCTTTCTGACATTTTAGAGTTCACGAACCACATGACGATTGACATGGCAGCAAATGTTAATTGCCACCGGAAGTCCTGCGATATGGGTCGGATAAGTGTTGATATTAACCGCCAGGGCTGTTGTTGTACCGCCAAGTCCGCCCGGACCGATACCCAGCTTATTGATTTTCTCTAACATTTCTGTTTCCAGTTCTTTTACATAAGGAATATCGGAATGCTCATTTACCGGGCGGGTCAGCGCTTTCTTGGCAAGAAGGGCGCATTTTTCAAAGGTGCCTCCTATGCCGACCCCCACTACCATGGGCGGGCAGGCGTTTGGTCCGGCGTCCTTTACTGCGGTGAGAATCGCATTTTTTACCCCTTCGATACCGTCAGCGGGCTTTAACATAAATACACGGCTCATATTTTCGCTGCCGAAGCCTTTCGGCGCCATGGTGATTTTTACCTTATCTCCCGGCACGATGGAGTAATGAATGACTGCCGGCGTATTGTCTTTGGTGTTTTCGCGGATAAGCGGGTCTTTCACCACGGATTTCCGCAAAAAGCCCTCGGTATAGCCCTGACGGACGCCCTCGTTGACGGCGTCTTCAATCGCCATTCCCTCAAAATGCACATCCTGCCCTACCTCTAAAAACAGGACTGCCATTCCGGTATCCTGGCAAATCGGTATCATTTCTTCATCTGCAATTTTCAAATTATCCTGCAGCTGATTTAATATTTTTCTGCCAAGGTCTGATTTTTCTGTATCAACCGCCCGTTTCATGGCTTCATCCATATCCTTAGATAAAAAATGATTTGCCTCAATGCACATCTCTTTTACGTTTTTGATGATTTCCTCTGTGCTTACTGTTCTTATCATAATTCACCTCTCACTTATTTTTGCTCTTCTTTTTCCTGGCGCTGCCCGATGTTAAAGTGTTTCTTGTAGTTCTGCAGGCTTTCGTTGCGGTCTGCGGATTTCATATCGGGAAATGCTTTTAAAAGACGTTTAAATCCGGCGCTCTTCTGGTCATACATTTTGTTGTACTCGGCAATAAGCGCCTCCCACTCCAATCTTTTTTCTTCCTGATTTTTCTTCCGCTCTGCATTTTTTTCGGTCAATTCCGCTGTCTTTGCGGCAAGGCTGCTCTTTGCCTCCATAATGTTTTCACTGATGACAAGTTTCGCATTTTCTGCCGTATCTGCAAGCTTATCCTTGGCTGCTTCCGCCGTATCCACAAATTTTTCCCTGGCTGCTCCCGGCAAATCCATGATGTCATCTTTTTTCTCCGCAATCTTCTCTATCAGCTCGGCATGATTCTCCTGAAATTCTTCGGATTTCTCAATCATCCCGGTGACATTCTCATAAATATTTGCACCGATTTCATCCGAAAGCCTGTGGATATTTTCCGCCATCTCGTCCATTAATTTCAGGCGTTTGTTGAATTTCAGAATCGTAGACACGGTAACACAGCAATCCACTGCAAAGGCGCCCATCACTATAACCAGCAGAACCACTCCCAACAGGTGTGGAACAGCAGTAATTCCTTTATATATGATGGGATGGAGCACATCCATAATAAAGGTGCAGGCAAGTCCCCAATAGATTGAAAATTTGAGGCAGACATAGCCTTTGATATTAAACGGCTTATTCGAATAGTCCCACCATTTGTTGTGAAATACTTTTTCTAAGATAAAGCCTGTAATAAATTCTAATATGGAGGTCAACAGGAAGGAACCCACAAAAAGTATCAGTAAATTGTCCTTTAAGGGGGTCAGTATCGTTACGACGATTACCACTCCACAGCCATATATCGGACAATAGGGACCGTTTAAAAATCCTCTGTTTACAAATTTTCCGGTGTCAAGGGCTGCATAGGAAACCTCCGTGCACCAGCCAAGAAAGGCATACACTATAAATATCCATACAAGTTCATAAAAATTCTGCGGCATTGTTTCATCTCTCCATTTCAAAGTACAATTCTCTTTTGCTGCTGCCAGGTGTGTTCCTGACAATAAATTATTATAGCCTATTGTTTTCGGACAGACAAGACTGTGTTATTTTACGATAAAATTTTACAAATTTTTCATTTTTTCCAATTTTGCCATGGTCTTTTGAAGCTTTTTGTATTAAACTTATAGGACTATTTTAAAGGAGGAATTACAAACGATGAAAAATTTCAAAAAATGCAGTTTGGTTGTTTTAGCAGCGTTGGCAGTGATTTTGGGAAGTGCAGGGATTGCCGGAAGCTTCTGTGAAAAGGTGAATACTGTGGTTGTGGCGGAGGATGGGTATCCTACGATTGAACCATACAGTCTCCCTTCTGACGAAGAACCTGGCTGTTCTATGTAAATAATTATTTATCATAATCCTGCAAAACAAGAGAGCCGAAATATTTCGGCTCTCTGAAATATGGATACGAAAATTTAGAAAAAAATTAAAGTTTTATTTTAATGAAACAATTATCAAGATTTGTATCAGTTTATTTATGGCAAACTTATGGAAACATAAGGGCGCAAAACATGAAGTCTAAGTAATAAAATGTGTTTATTTTATTATATTGATGGTTCGGTTGCAATGAATGCTCATTGCAGCCTTTTTTATTTAAAGATATTTTAAGGAAGGACAAGTCCATGAAACGAATACTGAAAAAAGTAATGACATACATGCTTACAATAGCAATAAGCTTTAGTGCCACTAATGTACCCATTAATGCACAGGAAAATGTAATTACAGAAACAAATGAATCAACAGGAGAAAAGGTATTTGAAGGAGATAATTATAAAATTACATTTACCTTAACATCTTATTGGGATACCGGTTACAATGCTAACGTAAAATTAACAAATACAGGAAAATATACTATTCAAAATTGGTACTTGGGCTTTGATTATAACGATTCCATAACAAATATCTGGAATGCGGAAATATCCGCTAAGAACGAGAACAAGTATATTATTAAGAATGCGGGCTGGAATCAGGACATTGCAGCAGGCAACAGTATAGAATTTGGTATCTCAAGTGACCATGCATTTAAAAAATTTCCGGAAAATTTTAAATTAATAGGTACAAGTACAGAAGTTAAAGATGAAGACTATACCATTACCTACCATGTTGATAGTGATTGGGGAAGCGGATTTACCAGTACAATAACTATCACCAATAATACGGACATTGTATTAGAAGATTGGTTTTTGGAATTTAATTTTAATAGAGAAATAGACAGCATTTGGAATGGTATTATTGAATCTCATGAAGGCAGCCATTATACAATAAGAAATGCAGAATATAATAGTAATATAGCTTCCGGAGAAAGTATATCACTTGGTTTTAAAGGATATGATGGTGATACAGATGATAAGCCAGATAACTATCTGTTATATTCATATACATCAGATACCGGTACTTCTATGGAATTAGATACGGACGGGGACGGCATGGTAGATGGTGTAGAAACTATTTTAGGATTAAACTATAAATCTGCCGATACAGATGGAGATGGATTAAATGACTATTATGAATATGCTTTTTGTGATTTGAATCCACTGTCGAAAGATACAGACGGAGATGGAATATTAGATAACAATGAAGATGAAGATAACGATGGATTAGTAAATGAATTAGAATATTTACATAACACAAATCCATTGATAAAAGATTCTGACCAGGATGGATTGAGTGATTATGATGAAATAATTACATATTTTACTGAACCATTATGCGAAGATACGGATGGGGACGGATTAAGTGATTATGATGATGTCAAACTCGGTTTTTCTCCATTGAAAAAAGATACAGATGAGAATGGAATACCTGATTCCGAAGAAATTATAAATCAAATCTTTGAGCAAGAAATAGTTGACACTGAAAAAAAAGCAGTTACTAAAGTAACAATAGATATGTCAACTGCTGGAAATATTGAAAATACTACCTCTATTAGTAACGTATATAATATAGATAAAATGTCCTCTGATGTCGTAGGATTGATAAGTGTTCCAGTAGAAATTAATTGTAGTTCTAAATTTGAAAAAGCGACAATTACCTTTTGGTATAATAAAAACGAGCTTGAAGGTACCAACGAAAATGATTTAGCAGTTATGTGGTATGACAAAGATAATCATTGTTATAAATTGCTTGACGAAGAAAGTGTTGTAAATACAGAAACAGGAACTGTAAGCTATACCACTACACATTTTTCAACATATATGGTAGTTGATAGAACAAAATGGTATGCCGCCTGGAAAGAAAATTTAGACTATAGAACAAATGTATCTGACAAAACCAGTTTCTATGACTTTGCATTTGTTATTGATACTTCAAGCAGCATGTCTGGAAATCGAATATCAACGGCAAAAGAAGCACTGAAAGGATTTGTTGAACAATTAAGTCCAAAAGACAATGCCTGTTTAATAAGATTTAATTCGAGTGCTTTCGATATGCAAAATTTTACTAATGATAAAAATTTACTGAATGCAGCCATATCTAAGTTATATACTGGTGGTCGTACAAACGTGAATTCCGGGTTGGTAAAAGCGTTACAACTATTTGACAACCAAAAAAATAGTGATAGAAAGAAAGCAATAATATTATTATGTGATGGTGATGTAAATTATAATAAATCCACAATAAACAAATGTATTGAAAAAGGAATCTCAATATATACAGTTAATGTAGGTCCTAAATCATCTAAAATTCATCTGAAAAAAATGTCTGAAGAAACAGGTGGTGAATATTATTACTGTACATCAACTGATAAAATAAAAGAAGTATTTGGCTTAATTCAAGATGCAACATTAGAAGAAATAGATGCTACAGATACCGATGGCGATGGATTATTCGACGTATATGAAACAGTTGGTATACGATTAGAGAATGGAAGAATAATCCGTACAAATCCTAAACTTGCTGATACCGATGGCGATGGATTAACTGATTACGAAGAAGTAGGTATTATATATTCATCAGAATTAAATATAGGTACATCACTAACAATAAAAGGAAAATATGCTCTAATGTATAGTGACCCTTTATTAAAAGATACAGATAGTGATGGTAAAATAGATTCTGAGGATGAAAAACCGTGGACATATGATACAGTAAAAAATTTATTAATTTATCAGTCTGCACGACCAAAAGGATTAAATGCTGATGGAACAGTAGCAAATGATATGAAATATGGACAGACAAACCGAACGGATATACTTGCAATTAATGACTTATTTCGTTATCAGTTAGATGAAGCTGATTCTGATTATTTGGGATCAGGTACATTATTCCGGGAATTTGAAGATATGTCCACCTCATTATTTTCTACAGGTGAAATGGAAAGTGTTATATTAAACATGATTTCCCATTTCGAAGATGGTACTGGAAGCGATTATTCTAACGTTACCTTAACAAAGGCTGCATCTGAACATCAAAGTACACAAAAGTACGTTAACGATATTAAAGGTGAAGTAATTAGACGATTAACAAATAATGGTGGAAATATATATGATTTAGAATTTACAGAAGAGGGCAATCAGACAGGTAAAAGTATATATAACTGGGCTCAACAAAATATTAGTTATCCACGTTTCCATGAAAATTCCGATATCATTAATGGACTTACAATATGTGTTAATGATACATGGGGAAATACAGTAGAAGTAAAAGATTATAACTTTGATGGTGAACATTTTTCAGGTACATTACATTTCTGTATATATGACCATTTTGGATTGGATAAGCCCGATGTGGAAAAAATGTATGTAAAGCTTGCTGGCTTTAGAGCCTGGTATGTATTACAACATTATGAGCAATTTAATGGCTCATACGTGCCATTTGTAACCTTAATGGAATTTGACGTGCCATTTGAGGGAAATATTTTAATGTATAAAGCAGCAGAGTAGGTATTATATGAACAAAAAAATGCGTGTAAAAACAGGTTTAATATATAAATTTATATATGTACTAATTTTCCTAGTGATAAGTATGAATATTTCGTCATGTGGCAATAAACATAACGCACATTTTGAAGGACAATATCTTTATATTGATGGTAAAAAATATGTAGAATCAACAGGTATATATAAAGAAACTAATAATATAGTGTGTCATACCAGTGATGATTATACGATTTATGAAATTGACGGAGATGTTGAGCATAACTATGTAGTGGCACGTTCTTTCCTTGACCAAAGTTTATATGTAAAAGCCGATTATGTAAAAGACAAAACTGCAATAGAAGGATTTTGCTTTAATCAAGAGACTATGACATATATATATGATGAAGAATTTATAAATATGTTTACTGAAATAATAAACAATGGTGAAATGGTAGAACTGACAGCTGAAAATTTATATTCTTACAAAAGAAATGGTATCGATGTTTATGTAAAATATTATAATGACTTCATCGGAGAATACTACGGAAGTATTTTAATAAATGAACAAAATTATATGTTTTACAATCATCAAGATAACAACATCATTTTTCTTACAAAAGAAATGGTTCAAAAATTAGTAGATTTTAATGCAATAGAGGAATAGAATTCCCTCTATTGCATTATCAGATAAAGGCGAGATACTTTCCCCTTTATCCTTGCATCAAAATATCCAGCTTATAATTTTATCTCTATCTCTTCTCCAAACTGCTCCCTATAATAGTCACTGAATATTTTAAGATTGGTTTTATCATTCCTTGCAAGGGCGAAGTAATAGGCTTTCCTCATCAATTTTTTACAATCAGCCAGCTCTGACTTCTGCCTCTCTCCGCGTCTGATTTCCCTTAGAATATCCCATGCAGAATTAAATAACGCTTCTTCCATCATCGTACCCTCATCATATTTTTTAGCCATCAGCAAAACATTCTTTGTTATTTCTGCCGCTGTTTTAAAATCCCCAATCCTTTGATAAAAGAATGACATATCTCCTATTATTGATATCTCATGCTCTCTCCACTCTGCCATATACCCCGTCCGCAGGCTTCTAAGCAGCATTTTACTGATTTTTATGGCAAGCTCATTTTCCCCTGTTCTTCCGTAAGCGATTGCCAGCCGTTTCAGCAGAATGATTTCCTGTTCCATAAAAGGAAATACCACGTCGCTGTCTAAAAATTTCTCATAACCCGGCACCACTTCCTCTGCCAGCTCTTTTAAAAGCTCCACTAATTTTTCTGCCGTTATCCGTTTCTGATAGAAATCTAAAAATGCACTTTCCCGCCGGATATACCGGATGGTAGGCGCACTGCTTCCCGCCTTTTCCTTCAACAGCTTCATATAGCAGTCCGCTGTTTCAAAGTCGTGCTTTGCCATAGCTCCTTCAAACCTTGCCCGCTCTTCCATAATCTGCATATCCTTATCCACGCAGATTGCATAATTCTTTTCGGGAAAACGATTCATTTTCTCCATTAACCTGTGGTAAGTTTCCCTCTTTACCTTATGCTTCCCGTTCTCTATGCGGGATATGGTTTCTATGGAACAAATATTTTCACAGAGCTGTTCCTGCGTTAAACCTGATGCCAGCCTTGTTAAGCGAATAATATCTCCTACTCTGTAATTTGCCATCCTAATGTATCCTCACTAAAGCGTCTGATTTTCTCCCTAAGCCCGGTATTTTCCATTATGTCCGCCACCTCGTATGCCATCAGGCATTCGTTGATACAGTCCTTTAAATGCTGCGGACGCTCTTTTTTCTCTCTCCAACATTCTTTTTTTGCAAAGAGACGTTCCATTGCCATGGCTTTTTCAAAATGAAGTCCGGCAAGGGCTGCTGCTTTATTGCTCTCGGAGACAATGGTTATGGCTTCGTCTAAATATTCAATTAACGTCACTTCTTCCCTCTGACGCTTTTTCATTTGAATCAATTCTTTCACGATTGGCAGCCCGAAACGTTCCTGCCTGGTTTTATCATTATATTTTTCTATAAAATGCAAAAGACGACGCATCTGTTTTTCTGCCCGTGCCTCGTCCTTCTCATTTAATGCCAGTAAATATGCAATTTTAAGTTCTGTTTCACTGTAAAGCTGTTCCTCTGTGTCGTTTTCGTCCTCCGGCTTTGTCAGGTTTAATGCTTCCCGCAACATTTTAAGGGCGTTTGTTTTATCCACACCGCCTGCTAAAAGTACCTGCGCTTTTCCACAGAGGAAAAATTGTTTGTGGAGAACTTCCTCCTTCGGCATGATTGCCCCGTATTTATCCAGGAGATGTTCTGCTGTTTTAAAGTCTTTCTCCTGCAGCTTTTCTTTGATATGATTTCTAAGAAGCATTCTTTCATAATCTTCTTCATTTAACAGCAATTCAAATTCGAGTACCTGTTTTCCTAACCGTTCCACTAAGGACTGGCTCACCAAAGAATCTACTTCCCTGTAACCTTTTTCTATCCGGCAATAGGTTGGAATGCCGCAGATACCTCCGCATATCTGCGTCTGGGATAACTGATACTTTTTCCGATAATGGGAGAGAACTACCCCGACGGTGTTAATCTTCATTTTTCAGCCTCTTTTCCCAAATAAACATAACAATCTTGCTTTCTATTATAGCATATTTCCATTTTCTTCCAATTATATTCTTAGCATTTAGAAATGTAATTGTTGTTTTTCTTTCAATACCAGATTTATCACTGCTAAAACTCTTATATTGCCAAACAAAATTGTCGGGCTTGCCTTATTGCCGGACAGGTGGGAAAAATATATTTCAAAAAAATAGCCGGACATGTTTTCCACACATCCGACTATCCATCATTTTTCTATCTTCTATTATAATAATCCTGCTGCCCTTAATCTTTTCCTGATTTCCGGTCCGATTATCATGCAGATAATAATTTTTGCCAAATCTCCCGGTATAAATGGAACCACGCCTTGCATCAAGCCCTGCCAGAAGGTCATTTCCGCCTGCCACGCCAGCCAGAGGGTTCCAAATAAATAGGCAATCAGCGTTCCAAGCACCATACCGATAAAATGCAGATAACGCTTCTGCCATTTTTCAATAAAAATACCGCAGACCAGCGCCATGGGAATAAAGCCTATAAGATAACCTCCGGTAGGTCCTAACAGTTTTCCCGGTCCTCCGGTGAAGGCGGAAAATACAGGAACTCCCGTCAGTCCAATAAGCAGATAAATCACGTAGCTCAGCGTCCCTCTCTTTGTTCCTAACACATAAACGGCAAGATAAATGGCAAAATTCGTTAAGGAAATAGGAACCGAACTCATCGGCAGCGGAATGGAAAGGGGACCTAACACACAGGTCACCGCCGCCATCATTCCTACCAACGCTATAAATTTTGCATTCCATTTTGTTTTAACTGCATTTGAATCCATGACAAACCTCCTTTAGCTTAAAGCCGAGTTTCTCTAACATGTCACGGTCCTGCGCCGTGTTCTGTCCTGTAGTGGTCAGCATATCCCCGGTAATGGTGGCGTTGGCTCCCGACTGGAACAGGGCTTTTCCGCCGTCGGGGAAATAATTTCTTCCCGCCGCAATCCTGATATATGCCGTAGGATTCAGGTAACGGAAGATTGCCACAATCCGCAATATTTCCTCCTGCTCTAAGGGCTTTTGTTCTCCTAAGGGCGTGCCCGGAATGGGAATTAAAAAATTGAGGGGGATGGAATCCACTTTCATCTCAGCAAGAAAAGCCGCCATTTCCAGCCTGTCCTGCCAGCTCTCACCCATGCCCAAGATACCTCCGCTGCAGATAGTCATTCCGGCTGCCTTTGCCCGGCGGATTTCTTCTTTTTTATCCTCGTAGGTGTGGGTGGTGCAGATTTCCGGGAAATAGCGCTCGGAGGTCTCCACATTGCTGTGGTACATAGTCACTCCTGCCTCATGTAATTTTCTGATGTCCTCTTCCTTCATCAGTCCGTGGGAGGCGCAGAGCTTCATTTCGGGATATGCTTCGTGCATTTTTTTATAAGCCATAAGGGCTTTGTCTAAATCCGCTCCCTCTAAGGTGCGTCCCGCCGTCACAATAGAATAACGGTCAATGCCTTTTTCCTGGGAATTTTTACAGCCCTCTAAGAGTTCCCCGGCGCTTAAAAAACCGTGTTCGTCACAGCCTGTATGATGATGGGCGGACTGAGCGCAGAATTTGCAGTTTTCACTGCAGCGTCCGCCTCTTCCGTTGATAATGCTGCACAAATCTACTCTATCTCCGCAAAGTGCAGCACGGATAGAATCCGCCCCTTTGCAAAGCTCCTTTAAATCCGCTGTGAGGAATACCGATAAATCGTCCTCACCCGTCAACCGCCGTCCGGCGATAATTTCATTTGCTAATGTAATCATGGCTCGCTCTTCTTTCACTTTTTAATTGTCAACCTCATTCATATTTGAAGTATACATTTTCCCAATTTGATTGTCAATATCCTTTTTATTTATCACTTTTTATCATTAACCTACTTTTTTATTGACTTCTGTTTTCCTGGGTTTTACGATGTAACAGTGTTATATAACATTGTTACATCAGGAAAAAACCGGAAATCCTTTCCATGGCTTTTTCCTGTCTGGTAAGAAAGGAATTTGAAATGAATCAGGAAGAAACAAAAACACGCTCCCTCATCCTCGCCGCCGGAAAAGAGGAATTTTTAAACAAGGGCTTTCTCGCCGCCTCACTGCGGAATATTGTAAAAAGTGCAGGCGTTACCACAGGAGCCTTTTACGGCTATTTCTCCAACAAGGAAGCCCTCTTTACGGCGCTGGTGGAAAAAGATGCTGCTGCCGTGATGGGTACTTATATGCAGGCACAGGATGATTTTTCCAATCTTCCCATGGAACAGCAACCGGAAAATATGGGTTCTATTTCAGGAGACTGCATTACCTGGGTGATTGACTATATCTACGACCACTATGATTCCTTTAAGCTGATACTCTGCTGTTCGGAGGGGACGCCCTACTCGGATTTTATCCACCAGATGGTGGAGGTAGAGGTGGAAAACACTTACAAATTCATTGACGTACTGCATACGCTTGGGCATAAGGTGCCGGAGATTGATAAAAAACTCTGTCATATGATTGCCAGCGGAATGTTAAACGGCATTTTTGAAGTTGTGGTTCACGATATGGAACGGGAACAGGCTCATACTTTTATTTCCCAACTGCGGGAATTTTACACGGCGGGCTGGTCAAAGCTGATGGGGCTGAAGTTGTAATTGTATATGGCGCCCTCATTCTCTTTGTGCTAAGCGGCGCTTTTTTACCTGACAGTTAGTTTTTGCTAATTATAATTTGTTTCAAATAACTAAAATAAAAATAAAAGAGGAGGAATCGTTTTGAAAAAAGAATCCAATTTATCAAGACTAATGGGATATGCGGGCAATTACCGTTATCTCACCTATGCTTCCTGGATACTTTCCGCACTAAGCTCTTTCCTTGCCTTAGTGCCGTTCTGGTATCTCTGGAAAATCATTAAAGAGGTGCTGGAGGTCATGCCTGATTTTTCCAATGCCGTAAACCTGACCCACAACGGCATGATGGCGGTGGCAGCCTCCATTCTCTCCGTTCTTGTCTATATTGCCGGACTGATGTGCTCCCACCTGTCTGCCTTCCGGGTACAGGCGAATCTGCGGACAAAGCTGATGCACCACATTGTAACCCTTCCCCTGGGCTTTGCAGAGGATTTCGGCAGCGGAAAACTTCGGAAAATCGTAAATGAATCCAGCGCTGCAACGGAAACCTATCTCGCACACCAACTGCCGGATAAGGCGGGCGCCATTGCAACCCCTTTAGGTCTTTTGGTACTGCTGTTAAGTTTTGACTGGAAGCTTGGGCTTTTGAGCCTGATTCCGGTGGCGCTGGGATTTCTGATTATGATGACCATGATGACGGGAAAATCCTTAAGAGACTCTATGACCCAGTACCAGAATGCCTTAGATGACATGTCCAATGAAGCAGTGGAATATGTCCGCGGCATTCCGGTGGTAAAAACCTTCGGGCAGACTGTATTTTCTTTTCAGCGGTTTAAGGACTCCATCGACCATTACAGTACGTGGTCTATCGCCTATACCAACCGTCTGCGCCTCCCTATGATGTGCTACACCACTGCTGTCAACGGTGTATTTGCCTTCCTTATCGGTGCAGCGCTTTTCTTTACCAGAGACGGAGTTACCTATGATTTTCTGCTGAATCTTATTTTTTACATTATTATCACTCCGGTGATTTCCCTCTCCCTGACAAAAATTATGTTTTCCAGTGAAAATGAGATGGTGGTGGATGATGCCATAAACCGGATGGATACGATTTTAAACTTAAATCCGCTTCCGCAAAGCAGCAGTCCCGCAGCGCCAAAGGATTCCTCCATTTCCCTGCGGAATGTTACATATAGCTACGACGGACAAAAAAATGTCCTGGAAAATGTCTCTCTGGAAATTAAGTCCGGTGAAACTGTCGCTTTTGTCGGTCCCTCCGGCGGAGGAAAAACTACACTGGCAAATATCATTTCCCGCTACTTTGACCCGAAAAGCGGTCAGGTGCTTATCGGCGGTGTGGATGTACGGAACATCAAAAAAGAAGCTCTGATGAATACCATTTCCTTTGTTTTTCAAAACAGCCGCCTTATCAAGGCTTCCATTTATGAAAATGTGCGGATGGGAAAACCGGACGCCACCAGGGAAGAAATTCTTGCGGCATTAAAAAACGCCCAGTGTATGGATATTATAGAAAAAATGCCCCAGGGCATAGACACAGTTATCGGTACAAAGGGCGTCTATCTCTCCGGCGGTGAGCAGCAGCGGATTGCCATTGCAAGGGTAATGCTCCGCAATACGCCAATTATCATTTTAGACGAAGCCACCGCTTTTGCCGACCCGGATAACGAAAACAGAATGCAGGCTGCCCTCTCCGCCTTAGCAAAGGGAAAAACGGTCATTATGATTGCCCACAGGCTTTCCACCATTGTGGGGGCAGACCGGATTTATGTGCTGAAGGACGGACAGATTGCAGAAGCCGGAACCAGCGGTGAGCTGCTGCAGCAAAACGGGCTTTTCCATCAGATGTGGACAGATTACCAGAGTTCCGTCAACTGGAAGGTCACAGAAAGGAGTTTGTCATGATAAAGAAAATACAGCATACCTTCGCCCTTTCCAAACAGGGTGCAAAGGATTTAATAAAAGCCTGCCTGTTCTGCGCCCTGCAGAATATCTCTCTTATGCTTCCGGTGGGGCTTCTCTATTACCTGGTCTGCGATTTATTAGAGGGCAGCCTGGCACAGGAAAAAATTACCTTTTATATCATTGGCTCCGTCATCTGCCTGGCTTTGATTTTTATTATTACTTATTTCCAGTATAATGCATCTTTCCTTGCCACCTATGTGGAAACAGGTGTCCGACGAATTTCACTGGCGGAAAAGCTGCGGAAAATTCCTTTATCCTTTTTCGGAAAAAAAGATTTGGCTGATTTGACCAGCACCATTATGGCGGACTGTACGTTCCTGGAAACTGCTTTTTCCCATTTTATGCCGGAGCTTTTCGGCTCCATTGTCTCCACCCTGCTGTTTTCCGTCGGTCTTTTTTATTTTGATTACCGTATGGCTATCGCAGCCCTCTGGGTTCTTCCGGTGGCTTTCGCAATTATCCTGCTGTCCTCCCGTGTGCAAAGCGCCTTAAACAGCCGTTCCATGGATGCAAAGATGGCATGTGCCGACGGGATTCAGGAATGCATCGAAACGGTTCAGGATATCAAGGCAAACAATGCGGAGGACTCTTATCTGTCCGGACTTGATAAAAAGATAAAGCAGGTGGAACACCGCGCTGTTATTTCCGAATTTGGTACAGCCGTCTTTGTTGTTTCCGCCACTATGGTTTTGAAGCTGGGCATTGCCACCGTTGCCCTCTTCGGCTCTGTGTTTTTAATCAATGGCACTTTGGACGTACCCACCTTTTTCCTGTATCTGCTGGTGGTATCCAGACTTTATGACCCTCTGCAGGGAGCGCTGCAGAACCTTGCCGCTATTATTTCTTCTAAAACCAACATTGCCCGTATGAATGAAATTTTAGATTATCCAGTACAGACGGGAACCACGAAACTTACCAATCAGGGGTATGATATTGTCTTTGACCATGTGGGATTTTCCTATCATGACGGAGAGACTGTATTAAAGGATGTTTCCTTTACGGCAAAGCAGGGGGAGGTGACTGCCCTCGTAGGACCCTCCGGCGGCGGAAAGACCACAGTTTCAAGGCTTGCCTCCCGCTTCTGGGATATTACCAAAGGAACCATTACCGTGGGCGGTATGGATATTTCTGGAGTTGAGCCGGAAACCCTGTTATCCCTTTATTCCATTGTATTTCAGGACGTGACGCTTTTTAACAATACGATTATGGAAAATATCCGCATCGGGCGGAAAGACGCCACGGACGAGGAGGTTATCCGGGCTGCCGGACTGGCAAACTGTGATGAATTTATCCGAAAGCTGCCGAAGGGCTATCAGACAAATATCGGTGAAAACGGCTGTGAACTTTCCGGAGGGGAAAGACAGCGTATTTCCATTGCGAGAGCCTTTCTAAAGGATGCCCCCATTATTCTTCTGGATGAAGCTACGGCTTCTCTGGATGTGGAAAATGAAACTCTGATACAGACTGCTTTATCACGGCTGATTCAGGATAAGACAGTCCTAATCATTGCCCACCGCATGAGAACGGTTGTGGGAGCTGACCGGATTGTGGTACTGTCTGACGGCACAGTAGAAGCTTCTGATACGCCGGAACGGCTGCTGAAGCAGGAAGGCACCTTTAAAAAGATGGTTTCCCTGCAGAAGGAGAGCCAGGGATGGTCGTTGACGTAAAGCGTCCTGTCCATCTGATACAACCTAAAAACCCCCGTTGTTATTTCGGGGGTTTTCTTTTTCTTTGTGCTAACTTACCGCCGGAACAATATCCTGCCTGATATAGCTGGCAATGTGCTCCGCAAGACGCTCCAGGTCAATATTGCTGGTATTTACGCATAAATCATAGTACTGCGGTTTCCCCCATTCATAGGAAGTATAGTAATTATAGTAAGCCTCCCTGCGGCGTTCCGTCTGCTTCACATACTGCTTTGCCTTCTCATAATTTACATGGTCGCGCTCTGCTATATGGTTAATTCTGTCCTCCGTATCGGCAACCACAAAAATATCTGTTGTCGGCACCTTTGCCTGTTTCAGCACGTAATTAGAGCAGCGTCCCACAATAATACAGGAAGATTTCTTTGCCAGGTCTAAAATAATCTGTGACTGGACGTCAAACATTTTATCATTGGTGGACGCCTCGTATTCCTTCGCAGCAAACATACCTCCCGCCGTAAGTGCGTGTACCAGCTCGTTTCGCGGTGTTTCTTCTCCTTCCTTTACTGTCTTTTCATCTATGCCTAATTTTTCCGAGGCAAGTTTTATCATATCTTCATCAAAAATCGGCAAATCTAATTTCTTTGCTAAAATTCCTGCCAGCTCCTTACCGCGGCTTCCGTACTGCCTTCCGAATGTAATGACAAGATTATGCCCTGTCGCATTTTCAAAGACCGTTCCTCCTTTGTATGCACTCACATCAACATCGCTCACCGTGGTTGTTCCCTCTGCGCTGATTCCGGCAAATTCTTCGTATCCGGGGATAACCCAGTCGTTTCCTACGGATATTCCAAGATATTCTTCGGAATACCCCGATTCCACCTCCGCCTGTGGAAATTTTTTCAGATACCATACCTTCATAAGCACAAAATACACCAGAAAGCCTGTCGGAAGTCCAAAAAGATACCCGTAATCGGAGGCAATATTTGCGGCTGCCGTGCCAAGAAGCCAGGCTGCCATTCCTGCGACATTTATTCCGTGATGATACCGGAACTGACCGTCCTTTTTATATAAATCCTGTACATTTATTCTTCTTTTTCGGATAACATAGTAATCACAGAGCATAATTCCGGCTAAAGCGGAAAGGAACGAGCCAAAGTAGCCTAAATAGGTATACAACTGATTGAGAATATTCCACGGCTGCACGAGAACGCCAATCAGTCCGGCTATCAGAACCGCCACTTTATATTTCAAATTCCAGCGGGCGCCCGCATTGGTAAAACACATCGCCGGCGGAACCAGATTTGCCGCTGTGTTCGTGGACCACTGCGCAAGAATCACCATTAAAAGCAGTACTAACAGCACCGGACCGTCTGCCGTCTGCTGAATTACCTCCACGGGATTCCAGTTTCCGGTGGTCAGGTAAGAGATAGCGCCGATTACCGCAATAAACGTCTCGATAAGCGGAAGGGTTGCAAACTGCGGAAGCCAGTTATTTTTATTTCTCTTAAACCAGTTTCTCTCATTTACAGGGGCTTTCAGGGACCTGGTCATATTGGGAATGTCCGCCGCAAGCGCCGCCCACATACCGATATTGGCGCACATTGTAACCATCCAGCAGGATGAGGTGGGGTGGGGCGGCTGATATCCGAAAATTTCGATATTATTAAGCACCGCAATGCTGTTGACCTTATAAAACATCCAGCATGTAATCAGAATGATACAGGGAGCTGCAAAGGAAGCAAATTTGTCAATCGCTTTGATTCCCAGCATGGTATTAATAATCTGTACTGCTGCAAAAATAAGGAACCACAAAAACCAGTTATCTATTCCAAACAGGTTAAGGGTAAAATAGTTTATCGCCGTTGAACCAATGTAGGTATTAATGCCAAACCAGCAGGACGCAACGATTCCCCTTGCAACCGCCGGCAAATGGACTCCCACATTTCCAAAAGGCGCCCGCAGATAGGTGGCAAAAGACAAACCGTGCTCCACGCCGATATCACCTGTAAGGCTTCCCACAACGGCAATAATCAGATTTGCAACCAAAGTTGCCGTCGCAACTCCCCAAATGTTCATGCCGTCAATACCGCTTGCACCAAAACTAAATACTGAAATAACAATCGCCATGCCAATCCAGATATTGGCAAACCCCAGACCGCCAAGGGTTCTCTTTTTCGATGTAACAGGCAGAATGTCCTCTGAAATCAGATTATTTTTTTCCATATTCCTTTCCTCCTCATCTATTTTTGTGCCAAAATGCAGAAAATGGCGAAACAATTACTGTCTCGCCATTGAGAATTTTTCCGGTTACGCCCGGAGCTTTGCAGTTTCTTCCATATTAATCTCCATTGTCTCAGGATTGATAACCACGCCATAGGAAGCTCTTGCATCTTCAATATCCGTAAATCCGTCTAATACATCTGCAAGTACAAGGTTTGGCTCTCTCTCAAATGGATTTCCGTATCCACCGCCGCAGGGTGTGCATATCTGCAATACATCCCCTTTTCCCATTTCCTCATCAGAAAGTTTTGACTCAAGGCTGACAGCCTCGCCGGAAGTTGTAAACTTCGTCATAGAAGCAGAAGTACCGTCTTTTCCTCCGAAGATTCCCTTTGGAGCTTCTTTATGCCTGTCGCCTTCACAGGTAACAGTGCCTTCCTGTAAGAAACGCGTCTCCCTTACAATGCCAAGACCGCCTCTCCACTTACCGGGCGCAGCCTTTGCCGGATTAAGCTCATATCGTTCCACACGGAGCGGATAATGCCACTCAATTTCCTCAATCGGAACGTTTCTTGTATTCGCCACCAGAGCGTCGCAGGAATCGATGGCGTCCTTGCCACAACGTCCGCCGTAAGAGCCTTCATCCACTTCAAGATATACCCAGTACTCTCCTTTTTCCTCACTGAATCCGTTGTAGCTGACAAAATGAATATGGGCGCTTGTGCCGGCAGATACCCGGTCAGGCATTACATCTGCCAGGGACCTCATAACGCAGTCTGCCAGAAGGTTTGCCTGGTTAAATCTTGAGAAGGAGGCACGGGGGAAGTTCGGATTAAAGATACACCCCTTGGGTGCGATAACCTTTACCGGCCGTCTCATACCGTCGTTCTGAGGAATATACTGTGAATAAATATCATCGTCAAGGAAGAGCGTGTGCATAATGTAGCTGATGGACGTCATTGTGGTGCCCTCAAACGACGCGTTAAATGCAGTATATACTTCATCCGCACTGCCTGTCAGGTCAATCGTAATCTCATCTCCCTTGATTGTGGTGGTGGTGCAGACTTTCAACATCTTATCTAAGTGCTTGCCGTCGTTGTCAAGCCAGCCCTCCGCATAATAGGTGCCGTCGGGAACCTTGGCGATGGCATTTCTCAGCATTCTCTCTGAATAATCCATCCAATCCTCAATCGCTGAGAATACAGTGGGAACTCCGTATTTATCAAGAAGCTCCGTAAATCTCTTAATGCCGTGCTTCGCGGAAGCAATCATAGCCTTCAAGTCATTGGCATTCATGGACGGCGTGCGGACGTTATCCATAATCATCTGCCATAACTGGTCGTTCAGTTTTCCCTTTTCATACAGCTTAAGCGCATAGTAGATTCTGGTCTCCGCATAGATGTCGCGGGCGTCTACGTCCATACCTGCCGTATGCGAGCCGTTATCTAAAAGATGTGCCTGCACGCAGGAAAAACTCACAAGCTTTCCCTGATAAAAAATCGGAATACAGATATGGATATCCGGTGAATGTGAAGTTCCATAGAACGGATGGTTATGGATAAATACATCTCCTTCATGGATATCTTCTAACTTCCATCTTGTTAAAATGCCTTTGACATTTCCGCCGATGGAGCCAACGTGCATTGGCGTGCTTTCTGATTCACAGAGCTGCCTGCCTACGATATCCACAATGCCTGCGCCGATATCTTCCGACTCACGGATAATGCTTGAATACGACATTCGGTAAAGAACGCTGCCCATTTCCTGCGCCACCATTTTGAATGAACCGCCAAGAACCTGAAGGGTTACAGGGTCTACTTCCACTCTGGGGATATTTAATCCTTCTATCATTTTACTCATCTATATCATTCCTTTCCGCTATATTTTTGACTACTTACTCTCCGGCTGGTTAATATCAATCACAATGATACCGTAATCATTTACATGTCCGATGCAATCCGGCTCGATTACAATCGTTGTATCCATCTGATTGATAATCGCAGGTCCCACAATTTCATCTCCCGCCTTAAAGCGGCTTCTGTCATAAATTTTTGTCATCATGTGAGCAGGCTTTCCATCCACCTTAAAGGTAACTTCTCTCTCTCCCACAACAGCTTCTTCGATAGAGCCTGTTCCCTTTTCAATTTTAATTGGCTCAAGGTCTTGAATGGAACCAGTTCCCACCACACGAATATTTACAATTTCCACTTCCACCTGTCTGTAGGAACGACCAAACTGTTTCTTATGAACCACGTGGAAGGATTCTTTCATCTTCTCAATGGTTTCCTGGGTTACCTCACCGCCGATAACGGGAACGCGCATCTCATATCCCTGTCCTTCATAACGGCAGTCAGCCACTCTCTGGATAATAATATCCTCCTCCCTCATGTTATCTTCCACTAATCTGTCGTGGGCTTCCTTCTCAAGCACTGCATAATCCCTGCCCAGAGCTTCAATATCGGCTTTTGAGGAAAGCTGCATCTCCGTTTTCGAGAAATCATACATAAGGTCTGTATTGACAAGTCCTACTGCGCAGAGCGCCCCGGGATTCAGCGGTACAATGACATTTTTCATGCCAAGCTCCCTTGCAACGCTGCAGGCATGTAAGGAACCGGCGCCGCCGCAGGCAAATAAAGCAAATTCACGGGGGTCGAATCCGCGGCGGACGCTTTCCTTTTCAATTTCCTGAATCATGTTATTGTTCATGATATCAATAATTCCAAGGGCAGCTTCGTAAAGCTCCTTATTAAGAGGTTTTCCAATCCGCTCCATAATCGCCTCTTTTGCAAGCTCCGGCTTGATTTCCATACGTCCGCCCAGAAGCTTTGTGCCGAGCCTTCCCAGCACAATATTCGCATCGGATACAGTAGGCTCAACACCGCCGCGGTTGTAACATGCAGGTCCCGGAACAGCTCCGGCGCTCTCAGGTCCCACACGGAAAAATCCGCCTTCATCAATATAGGAAATGGAACCGCCTCCGGCGCCGATGGTTCCCACGTCTATCATCGGAACCATTGCGGCATACCCGCCCACCTGAGTATCGAGTAAGTGCTTCATACTGGGCTGCAAATCCGCAAGAACGGAAATATCTGCGGAAGTACCGCCGATATCCAGCGTGATGACGTTATTCAAATTGGTAAGCTTTGACGTCCAGATGGCTCCAAGCACGCCGCCTACAGGCCCTGATAAAAGGAGATTGACCGGCTTTTCCTGCGCCGCATCCGCCGAAGCCACGCCGCCGAAGGACTGCATTAAGTGAACCTTTGCCGTATACCCCTGCTCCTTTAATGTCTTTTGAAGCTGTTTAATATATCTCGATGTTGTAGGTCCGATATAGGCATTCAACCCGGTTGTGGTGAAACGCTCGTACTCACGGAACTGGGGGAGCACTTCGGAACTGAGGGATAGATAAACATCCGGGTATTCTTCGAGGATAATTTCTTTTACCCTCTGCTCGTGCGCCGGATTCAAGAAAGAAAATAAGAAACAGACCGCAATGGCTTCCACCTTATCCGCCTTCATTTTTCTTACTGCTGCTCTCACTTCTTCCTCATCAAGGGGAATCAGTTCTTCTCCTGTAGGGGCAATGACACGCTCCGTTACGCCGTATCTGTCGCGTCTTTTGCATACCGGATATTTCTGCCATGGAATATCTTCTACAATGGAGAAATTTGTGGGTCTTTTATGGCGGGCGATGTGAATGATATCCCTGTATCCTTTTGTTGTAATCATTCCTGCCCTGGCGCCCTTATGCTCCAGTACCATGTTTGTTGCGATTGTTGTGCCATGGAAAATTTCATCTATTTCCTCATGTTTTATCTTTAATTTATCGCAGATTGCGTTAATTCCTTCCATCATGCCGATGGAAGGGTCATGCGGTGTGGTAGAAGTTTTATATACTTCAATTTTCCCATTATCATCAACGTATATAAAATCTGTAAATGTACCGCCAACGTCAACACCCATTCTTTTCATGCTGATTCACTCCTTTTCTTTTTCTCTGCAGCTTTCCTCTGCACGGAACTGTGCATAAAAAAGACGCTCCCGCACTTTTCCTGTGCATGAACGTCTTTGTTCCTTAAATTAACAATAATTTTTATTTTTTGCCTTTTCACTATTTCCGAATGCCCTCTTGTTCAGACACTTCCTTTGAGGCTCCAATATTCAGAAAAATAATTGCAAAGATGATGAGTAACATTCCAATCATTTTTGATACCGTAAATTTTTCTTTGAAAACTACTGCACCAACTATCGCAGCCACAAAAGGCTCAACCGTTGCAAGTATGGAAGCCTTCCCCGCCTCTACTCCGTTTAACCCTTTTGTATAGAGCAAAAAGGGAAGTACGGTACTGAAAAACGCCAGCCCGCATGCCGCCAGTATCCCCTGCACACTGCAAAGCGCCGTAACTTTTCCTGCAGCGCCGGACAGCGGAACCACGCAGACAGCTGCGATGAAAAACGTATAAAATGTAATGGTAACTGCATCATATTTATCAACCACAAGTTTTCCAAAAATGCTATACAAAGCGTAACCTAAACCTGAACCAAGCCCCAGCATAAGAGCCAACACTGATATTTTCTCTCCGCCTGTAAATGCTCCTGTAACAAATCCAAGCCCGATAAACGTAATCAGAAGTGCAGTCATTTTCCTAAACGTAATCTTTTCCTTAAAGAAAACTGCTGATAATACAACCACAAAGATTGGAGCCGTATAAAGCAGAAGTGCAGGTATCGCAGCGCCTCCGATTACTTCTATTGCTTCAAAATAGCAATAATTGAAAAATACAATGCTGCCGATTCCCATTCCCGCAAAATAAACCAAATCCTTTGCGTGAATGCACAGCTTTTTCCTGTCAGACGCTATAATATATACGAATAAGATGATAGCTGCAAAAGAAGCTCTTATTGCTACACATTGCAGAGAATCAAATCCCATACTTTTCAGTATTGTTATAAAGATGGAGATGATTCCCCACAAACATCCGGCTGTTACGATAAAAACTGAATTTTTCAATTCTAATCAAACTGTCTGGCGTGCTTTGTATAAACAGATGGGTCAATGCCCTTAAGGTATTCCACAACCTCATCTACAGGAACTACATCACCAAACTTCGCGTCAATATCGAAAAGGTTCCACTCGATAACGCCCGGAACCCTGTCGCCGATTGTCCCTTCCGGAACGATTGTCTTAAATCCGTATCCGGTTGAGTCCATACAGGTATGTCTTACGCAGGCGCAGGCTGTGGCTCCCATGACGATTACCGTATCAACCCCCAGATAATTCAGGGTCGGAGCTAAATGTGTGCCGAAGAAATTGGAAGCAAATTTCTTGTGGATGACCGGCTCCTCCGGTCTCGGTTTCAGTTTCGGGTCAATTTCCATCCAATCGCTGTTAATGTCTAACGTCGTAAGAGGAATTTTTTCATCCCATCTAGGAAGGTCCCACTGTGCGTCTCCGACAAATCCTGTGGTTGTGTGGAAAATCGGAACCCCTGCTTCCCTGGCTGCCTCTAGTACTTTCAGCGCCTCCGCACAGACTTCCTCGGAATGGTTACATGTGAAGGGGTGTCCCTCTGACATCCATGCCTTTGCCATGTCTACCGTTGTAATCGCCGGGGCTTTTCCATATCCCATCTTTCTCATGAAGCCTCTTTCTTTGTAAATCTCTCTTGCCTCTGCAAATGCTTTTTTGAGTAACTCCTCATCAAACTGATACTCGTCTACAAATTTAAAATCTTTGTTTGCCATAACTTTCTTCCTCCGTTTCATTTTGGAAATCAACTTATCTTCAAGTTGTTGAGGCAATTCTATACGACTTCAAACACGATTACAATAGAATCAGGCTATTTGTCCATTCCAGTACCATGACAAAAAATTGACTGTCAATTTCGCCTTCCATTGAAAAAATTCACAATTCATGTTATGATAGAGACTGTCAAAGAGGACAGAGACTACCCGTTTCTGTCCTCTTTTTCTATAAAAACAGGGAGGTATACCAATGAAAAATAAATCACTTTCCGCCTTAGGATATATCATGGACTGCATGGGTATCTCAACAAGCTCACTTTCTAATACGCTTCATGTAGACGCAAGTCTTGTGAGTAAATGGAAGAACGGAAGCCGTATCCTTTCTTCTAATTCCTGCTATTATGACGATATTATTCAATTTATTCTGGATATCTCAAATACAAAAAATGATATCCGTTTAAAAAACACGCTTCTGGATTTGTACCCTCAGGAAAGTATTGAAAATAATGCTGATTTGGAACATGCTTTACATAAAGCGCTTTCAAACAGAACACCTATTCATAACCCCACACAGAACCACTTTCAAAATGAACATTCCACTTCTATTTCTGTGTTAATGTATGAAAATACCTGCGGACGCCGTGAGGCAGTAACAAAAATGCTGGATTATGCAGAGGAGATGACTACTCCCGGTGAATTTACGTTTATTGATAATGAACAATTCAGCTGGTTGATTGACGATATTTCATTTTCAACTGAATTTACCCACAGGATGGTAAATCTTATAAAAAAGGGGTTTCACGCCACTTTTGTGTTGTATTATTCTTCAAACAACAGCAGGCTGAATAAATTATTCAATCAATGCAGCCCCCTTATTTTTCACAGAAATATTTCCTGGTATTATAAGGAGTACTATGACGAATCTCTTTTAAATTACTCTTTATTTATTTTAAATAAAGCTATCTCCGTACTTGGATTATCTGTGGAAAAAATGACGTCCTCTACTATGATTTTCACGGAAGCCTCTTTAGTGCTGAAGCATGAATTAATGGCAAGGCAGATTATTGGACAATGTAAACAATTTTTTACCTATTTTGACATGTTTGAGATGAATAAAGTGATTTCGAGTGTTTCTAAATACAGAAAAAAAGGGGTTTTATACTCGTTCCTCCCTTCTCCGGTATTTATGTGTTCTGATGACAACCTGTTATCAGATATTTTAAATGCAAATGATGTGGATAAAAAAACAAGGGAAAAATGTATGCTCATAAGCCACCAGATTCAACATCTGATTTCTCCCTCCGGCTCAGAGAACAACTCCATTGAAAATCCCTCCCTCTATATTTTTCAGGTAGAGGAGCTTCTTAAGCGCGCTGATAAAAAGGAATTTACAAGCCGAAGCCTTTCCCTTCTCTGCGGGCAGGATATCAAAATTTCTGCTGCCCAATATGTGACTGAGTTAAAAAAAATCATTGCAAATTTAACGTCCTGTGATAATGTAAACGTTATCTTAGTCTCACAGGATGACCATATGTACCTGCCAAATGTAAACTGCTGGTGCAAACAGAATATCTGGATGGTTCAAATGACGAAGGACGGGCTTAGAATCAGTGATGAATATAGCCTTGTAAATGCAGCGCTGAATATGTTTGAACAATATTACCGAATGGTTCCATCCGAAAGAAAAAACAAATCCTCTGTGTGCCAGTTTATCAACGAGCTTATTGAATATATTGAGAACAGGGAAACCTGCAAACGAGAGCTTGCCTGAGCTTCTCATTCGCAGGACCCCTCCGGTGCTTTCGCTCAGCTATCTGATTTCCGAAATCTCCCCATGCTTCTCATAGTTCGTTTTCCGGGTAATCTGATTTTTTTCGTCCACAAACAATACGGTAGGACGCAGTTCTTTTGCTTCCTCCGGGGTTACATCTGCATACGCCATGATGATAACCTTGTCGTTGGTGGAAACCATTCTCGCCGCTGCGCCGTTTAAGCAGATAACGCCGCTGCCCGGTTCTCCGGCAATGGTATAGGTCTCAAAGCGGGCGCCGTTGTTGACATCCACAATCTGCACCTTTTCGTATTCTAAAATGCCGGATTCCTCTAATAATGTCCGGTCTACCGTGATGCTTCCGACATAATCTAACTCTGCCTGGGTCACGGTGGCACGGTGTATTTTCGCTTTTAACATGGAAATTGTCATTTTTAACCTCCCTCTTACGCTTCGACCATAAAGTTGTCTATCAGTCTTGTTTTTCCGATATAAACGGCGATGGCGGTCAAAACTCCATGCTCGATGGTGGTAATCTGCTGCATTGTGGTCAAATCCACCATTTTCACATAGTCTATTTTTGCCAGAGGCTCTTTTTCGATTTCCGCTGTCATGGCAGCAATAACTTTGCCACAGTCACGCTCCCCGTTTTCCACCATTTCTTTTCCAAGGAAAATAGAACGGCTCAAAACTAAAGCTGCTTTTCTCTCTTCCTGAGAAAGGTAGGTGTTTCTGGAGCTTTTCGCCAGTCCGTCCTCCTCTCTTACAATAGGACAGCCGTGTACGGTGAGGGGCATGTTCAAATCCTTTACCATACGCTTGATAATGGCAAGCTGCTGTGCGTCCTTCTGACCAAAGTAAGCATTATCCGGCGTCACGATATTAAATAATTTACATACAACTGTGCATACTCCACGGAAATGCACCGGCCTGCTCAATCCACAAAGTTCCTCGGTTAAGGTGTTCATATCCACATAGGAATAAAAGTTATCCCCATACATTTCCTCCGGCGTGGGATGGAAAATCAGGTCTACGCCATGCTCCTCGCATACCTTTGCGTCATGGTCTAAATCCCTCGGATAGCTGGCAAGGTCCTCGTTAGGTCCAAACTGCATGGGATTGACAAAGATACTGACTACTACCTTGTCATTTTCCCCTGCTGCGTCCATCAGACTGGCATGACCTTCGTGGAGATATCCCATGGTAGGAACGAAGCCTACGGTACATCCTTCTTTTTTCCAAGCTGTTACCTGTGCCCTTACTTCTTCTACGGTTGATACGATTTTCATTTTTCTATTCCTTTCTATGTTCCTTAATATAATTTTTCAATGACTGTATCGTCTATTTTAAAGCAGTGCTCTTCTGCCGGGAAGGTTCCCTCTTTTGTCTCTTTGATGTAATTTTTTACGCCCTCCCGCATGGTTTCCCCTGCGTTGGCGAATACCTTGACGAATTTCGGTTTGAAATCCCCGTACATGGAGAGTAAATCCTGATAAACTAAAACCTGACCGTCACAATCCGGTCCTGCACCGATACCGATGGTAGGAATGGTCAGCTCTTCGCTGATTTTCTTTGCCAGCTTTGCCGGTACGCACTCCATTACTACCATACATGCGCCTGCTGCCTCCACGGCTTTGGCGTCCTCGATTAATTTCTTTGCTGCCGCTACATCTTTTCCCTGCACCTTAAAACCGCCGAAGGCGTTGACGGACTGGGGCGTTAAACCGATATGTCCTACAACCGGGATAGAGGCTTTTACGATTGCCTCAATATGAGGTGCAAATTCCACACCTCCCTCTAATTTCACGGCGTTGGCACGCCCCTCCTTCATCAGGCGTCCTGCATTTACCACGGCGTCATAGACTGAGGTCTGGTAGGACATGAAAGGCATATCCACTACCACAAAGGCATCCTTTGCCCCTCTTGCCACTGCTGCAGAATGATGTATCATATCCTCCATGGTAACGGATAAGGTGTCCTCATAGCCTAACATGACCATGCCGAGGGAATCGCCTACCAGAATGGTGTTGACTCCTGCTTCGTCCATGATTTTTGCGGTGGTGTAATCGTAAGCTGTCACCATGACGATTTTATCTTTTTCTTCTTTCTGTTTTTGTAAGGTAAGTACGGTGTTTTTCATAATTTTCTGATTTCCTTTCTGATAATTTTTTTGTGATTATCTGTCTGATGTTTCTGACTATTTTTCGATAATTCGTTTCACATTTCTGATTACTTTTCAATCACTTTGTAAAAGATTTTTCTCATGCTGCTGTTATCTCTTTCGGGGTGTTTTTTCTCTGCGATTTCCACTAACTGCTTTCCGTTTTCCAAATACGCTGCGCGGATTTCCTCCGGCAGGCAGTCTAAGTGTTTTTTTACTGTTGCCGTATCTCCCCTCTCAATAGGACCTGTAAGAGATTCGATACAGCCCTGGGTCAGAATATTCTCCAAATTCCCTTTTGCCAGATTGTATAACTCTTCCATGGCTTCTTTTTCAGAAAAACCGCATTCCATGAAAAGCTTCTGTGCCATATAAAATACGGCGGTCATGTGATTTGACGCTAAAGAAGCTGCTGCATGGTATTTTGCTTTATTTTCCGCAGAAATCACGCAGGTACGGTTGCCCATTTCTTCAAATATCTGTTGTATGGTGGAAATATGTGCGGTATCACCCTCAATGGTAAACAATGTGTCTGAAAGCAGTTTATAAGAATGTTCTTTGCTGCTTATGGCACAAAGCGGGTGTATGGAATAGGCGCTGCAATCCGCAGTTCCTACATCAGAAAAGATTTTTGAACTATGAAGACCACTACAGTGAGCGATGATTTTACCGGAAAGGTATGGCTTTGCCTGCTGATAAACTTCTGCTATCTTATCATCCGGCACGGTAAACATCAGTATGTCGCAATCGCTTATTATTTTCTGTAGATTTTCATAATATGCTGTGTCTGTAAATTCTGCCGCCCATTTAGCGGACGATTCGGTGAGACTGTAGTAACCTGCTACAGCTCTGCCTTTTTCTTTGAAATATTTTCCTAATGATACGCCGACTTTCCCGGCGCCTATAAAACCAATCTGCATAGATTACCTCCCTTCGGAAGCATCCTGCGACAGTCTCATTCCGTTTTTCGGATACAAGCAGTCTTTTCATCGTTTTATATTCTTTTTCTGATTTTTTGCCACTTCTGTGTGACCAAGAAACAATGTGTCTCCTAAAAAATAAGTTCCGGTACAGCTTCTTAAAAAAGAATGCCATCCGAAACTTACTATAGCACTTTGGAGGGGGAGGTTCAACTGTTTTATGAAAACTTATTTGTACATATCCCTTTATTTTTTACAATCATTGATTTTTTTCATAACCTTTTTTTCAATACGATATATCTTATTGCAATATTTTAAGTTTTCTTATCATAAAAATAAATATTATCGTAAACTTTTTAATTGGCAGATTTATATTTTTCTAATCCTTTTAACCATAGCCAGTAGGTAATAAAAGAAAACAGGATTAAATATAAAAAATACCAAATAAATGATACCACATTGTATTGATTTTTCAAAATATCAATTGGTCCGTTAATGGTAGTAAAAACCGGTATCATCCAGATAAATATATACTTTATCACATTAGGGTACATATCCTTCGGTCTCGTAGCTGCATCTACAAGATATTCCGGAACTCCCATCAGTTTATTTGATTTTTCTTTCCAAAAAGACGCCATCACCATAATCTGATTTATTAAAAAAAGAAACCAGATTCCTAATATTATAAATACTGCAAAACATATTACCTGACCAAGACTGTAATTGTTTTTTTGCATGATAACCACCTGCATGACAGTAGCCACAACAAAATTAATAATACTCGGAATATCCACTCTGTAAAGTACATAATATAAAAATGAATTTACCGGTCTGATAAAAATATAATCCAAATCTCCTTCTATTATTTTTTCCGAAAGAGATTCATGGGCGGAAGAAAAAAGCATCTGATATCCACATTGAATCATGTTTGAGGTACAAATCAACATATAATAATCATTTTTTGTCCACCCCAAAACAGAATCCGTGTATTCAAAATATATCATACCGGAAATTAATTCTATTACAAAAAACATGAAGCCAAAGATAACAATAAAAATGGATGTAGAGCGATAAATCAATGTTTCCTGCAGACTATGTGACAAAAATATTTTATATAGCTTTTTCGACATCAGCTTCCCATCCCTTCATATAATTTCAATCCTCTTTTCATAGCCCTTTCATAAAAAAACCGGAAAATGACTATCCATAGAGCAGATATGATACAGTAAAAGAACATCTCCCCTGTACTATAAGCTCCCTGCATAGACCTTGTCATAACATGTCCAATTAATGAAAAAGGATTTAATACAACCAACTGATAAATCCACTGAGGCAATAAATCCAGCGGAAAATAAACGCCTCCTAATAACAAATAAAAGGCGGTCAAAACAGGGCGCAGCGGCCACATTTGAATTAATCGGAAGCCTAGGGTAGAAATCAGGGAAATCAGCATAAAAAACATTACAAAATTAATTACCACGAACAGCATACATCCCATCATATAATGAAATCTAAAACTTATATTTCGAAAACATGCTGTAATACAAATTACAAGATATATTATGATATAAACTATCTTATTTCCCAGATAATAAGAAAAGCTTTCTCCTAAAATACTGATTGGTCTTAATAAAATTGTAGTGAGTTTTCCCGTTCTTATCATCTGTCCCAACCTGAAACAGTGCTCAAAAGAAAATAGAATACCAGAAAAATTTGTAATAACAATATATGTAATCATTGCTTCAAATGTATATCCTTTTATTAATCTGTATCCATTTGAAGCATAAATTGCTTTCCAGAGAAACACTGTCATAAAAAGCTGAACTGCTTTTGACAGCAGTCCTATGATAAAATCAAATTTATAGATAAACTGCATTGCACATTGGTTATAAATGATATATAAATATTTTTTCAACTATTTTTCCTCACTAAACATTTTAAAAATAATCTCTTCCAACTCCGGAATATCTTCTTTTATGGAAATGATTTTACTTAAATCAAATTCTTTCAGTCGATTACTATCTTCTGAAAGAAATATTTTATATCGGCAGCTTTCTAGTTTTTCTACCCGATAAGAAGAAGCATCAAAAGGAAGTTCATCTTCTTTTGTCTCAATAATATAAGAATATTCTACAAGAAATTCGTTTTTTAATTCCTCTATTGTGGATTCTTTTACTTTTTTTCCATCCATAATAATTACAATTTTATTAGCAAGCGTTTCAATATCTTTCATGTAATGGCTGGTTAATAGGATAGTCGTTTTTTCTTTTTGGTTTATCTCTTTTAAGAAATCGTAGATGGCATACTGGCTTACTACATCAAGTCCTAAGGTAGGTTCATCAAGAAAAAGGATTTTCGGTGAATGCAGAAGAGCACAGATTAATTCAAATTTTACTCTCTCTCCTAATGATAATTTTCGAACCGGAACATGGAGTTTCTCTTCTACTTTCAGCATTTTTACCAGTTTCTTTAACCTTTCCTCGAAATCTTCTCTTGAGACATGATAAATTTCTTTTAACATCCGCAATGTTTCATATGCCGGTAAATCCCAGATTAACTGACTTTTCTGCCCCATAACAACGCCGATAGAGGTTAAATAATTTTTCTCCTTCTTAAAAGGATAAAATCCCATGCAGGAAATTTCACCATCTCTTGGCTGTAAAATTCCCGTCATTATTTTTATTAATGTGGTTTTTCCAGCTCCATTCGGACCTAAAATTCCAACCATTTCCCCCTGATTGACTTCAAGTGATATATTTTTTACTGCTTCGACTTTTTTATAATTTCTCTTCTTTAAATCTGATAATGTCCCTCCTAAACCACCCTGTTTTTCGAAGGTTTCGTACCAGTAGCTTAAATTATCGCATACTATCATAATTGGTTCCTCTCGTTTATTATTGATTTTTCACCATTGTTTCTAAAAACTGTTTTACACAATCATTTGTATAGCCACTTTTAAAAGATTTACATATGATGACTAATTCGGGTTCTATATTATTTTTCTGAAAAAAATCTTTTAAATTTTTTATTTTTAATTCAATTAAACTCTTATCTTTTTGTTTTTCTTTATTTTCTATTTCTCCATAAATTTTTAAATAATATCTCCCATTTTCTTGATATGAATATGCCATACTTCCAAATTCTAAACGTATCTTATGATATTTATCATTTTTTAAATGATAAAACTCCTGTTTAGATATTTCTATTATTACTTCTTCTCCTCTTGCGTCATTACTGCCAAAATAATCTAAATCTAAACTTACAATGGTTTTATTCATATCCATAAAACGAATATCAGAAGATGAATTTATTTTTAAATAACTAATATTATTTCCGTCTGGTTTTACCTTTTTACTTTTAATATATATATAATTATTATTTTTTACTTCCGATAATATTTTTAATTCACAATAACTTTCTAAATCTTCATTTGACAACCATACTATATTTTTTAATATTGATTTATATATCAATGGTAAAATATAATTTCCAACATTTAATTGTTCATAAACTATGCGATTTATCGCTTCTTCATTCATAATTTTAAAGTCCTGTTTTTTTACAATGACCTCCCCCATATCATCATGTTCATCTATATGTAGTAATGTATATTTTTCTCTTCTCATCTGATAAAATTGATATATTTCCTTAAAAGCTTCATTATGTTCCTCAATAAATACTATTTTCTTTTCCATTTTATATCTGTTTTCTCCCACTCATCGGTATAACAGGCAGACCATTTCCAACTAAATAAAATTTTTCTATTCTGGGAATAATAACTTGAACACAAAATACTTCATTCAAAGAAAATAACGTCTTAGAGTAGATTTCCAGATTATTTTTGCATAATATATTATTTTCATAATTTAATAATTGTTCTACTGAATTAAAATGAACAATATTTTTCTCAAATATCTCATCTATAAAATTATTCTCATAGTCTAACATGAGAATCTTAGAATATTTACTATACATCTTTAAATTTTGAACTGCAATTTTATCTTCTATTTCCGTTTCTTTACAACATAAATGAAATGACTGTAAACATTCTAATAACGCACGTTCAAGAGCATACTCTGACAAACTTGATAAACCTGAACCCTTATAAGGAACACCTGTTTTTTTATTTTCAGCGTAAACCAGGTATCCATAAAGCCCCTGCATTGTATCTATTTTTATAATAAAAACCTCTTCTTTGATACTATTTCTTACTTCCCAATATATTTCCTTTAAATTTTCTGGTAATGAATCTATTACAATTCTTTTTGCTTTCTTATTCTGGTTAATAAAAACATCTATATAATGCCATGATAGAGCATCTCTCTCTATTAATTCATTTATTGCATGTAATATTGCTTCAATCTTACTAATTCCAATAGCACATCCACTATTTGTACTATATTTTTTTAATTCCTCATATTTTTTTTCAAAGGAATTATTAAATACATTCCATAAAGCAGTAGGATAATAAATGGCTTTATTTCTTTTTAAATTTTCAAATTTTGAAACTTCTATTGTCTCCTTGCTGTCACACTTTTCTAATATATAAGAAATAGGATATTCCATTTCTATTTCTTTTACTATAGTTTTAAAATTTTCCACCTTCATATACTCATCACATCGAACACTATTATAATATATATAATGTTCAAGCGTTTCAAATAGAGCACTAGCCTTTGACTGTTCTCCTATTCCTTTTCCATTTCCCTGAATATTTGTATTATCAATTTTGACACTATATGTTGATAACATTTTATTTATTGAATCTAGTTGACTTATTTCATATTTTAATTTTAAATACTCGAAACATTCTTCTGCTTTTTTTATTGCTGTTTGTATAGAAACACTTCTTTCTATTCCAATATTTTTCATTTCCTTTTTTCCATTCTCCTAATAAAAAAAACTACTGCACATATTTAGGTGCAGTAGTTTTTTATCTTATGCACGATTTAAACATTCTATCATTTTATTCTCTTCATCAGATATTTTTACTGCTTTTACAATCATCTCTGATGCTTTTTCTAACGTAATTTCTAATTCCTCATCATATTCAAATGATGTTGCATGTAAAGAATGAATTTCACTTCTTCTAGCTCCCATATTTTTCCTCCCTGCTCTTTATTTAGCCTGTGCACTAACTATATCTCTCATTATAAATTTTAAGGTATTTTATTCTATACCAAAACCGGAAAATCTATTTTTTTCCAATTCTGGTATGGCGCATTTTTTTTATTAACACTATATTAAGAACCAAACATTATTTTACATTTAGGAGGATTTTACTATGAAAAACTTACGAAACATCTTAAAAAAACTTACCGCTGTTACCCTATTGGCAGCCATTCTTTTCACTGGCTCTGTTATTACTTCAAATTCGGGCAATCCTGATGATGGAATTATGCCTTTAGGAAGTTATATTGCAGATGTCAAAGAATTTTAACTTTATAAATTTTTGTTAAAACCTTCAAACTCTTTTACATATGCTTTTCTATAAATTTCAGCTGGTTTTTCACCACCTTTTGCGGCAGCCAAAAAATAAGACTGCCGCAAATATTTTTTTGCAAGTTCTCTATCCGAAACACCACGTTCCCCATTTTTTATCTGTGATAAAATAATAGCTGCTTTATCACTCAAGAGAACATGGTAATCTCTTCCATCGTTTTTCTCTTTCGCCAATTTCAAACACTTATCATTTAATTCCATTGCCTCCTCATATCTTTTGGTCTCCAGGTAAGCAAGGGATAAATTTCTCATAATCAGTCTTTGCATATAGTCCACATATTCCCCGAAGATATATTCCATATTCAGGCACTCTAACAATTTCTGATAAATAGAAATTGCCTTTTCATATTTCTCCATATGAAAGTAAGCATTTGCCAAGCTCATGAGATTCATAATTTCCTGCTCTGTAAAAGGAAACTTTTTCTGTAAACATTTTTCATACTCCGGCAATGTAACCCGGATGGCTTCCTCTAATTTTTTGATTGTTTCCTCGCCATCACTTCTTTTACAATAATAATCTAACAAAGCCTCCGCTTTTAACACATACTGCCTTGTAATCAGATTATCATCAGCCTTTTCTTTTAATTCCTCTAAAATCTTATCTGCCTTCTCAAAATCATACTCCCGCATGGCTTTCTCTAACAGTTCCCGCTCATCTAAGAGTTCCATATTTTTTCCTATGCAGACAGCATAATTTTTTTCAGGAACTCTCTCCATCTTCGCCATTAATCTTGCGTATAAATCTTTTTTTACACGGGTCTTTCCATACTCTAAACGGTACAGGGTCTGGGGTGAGCAGATACCATCACTCAATTCCTCTCTGGATATTCCCACATATTCCCTTGTCATCCGTATCACATCTCCGGCTCTGTAATTTGACATTCAAACACTTCCTCACAAAATAGTTCAATTTCTTTTTTACTTTCGTTATCTTCTTCTATCTCACTTAAAGCATAAGCAAGCTGACAATCCTTGTAACACTTTTCTCTTGTTGTTTCATCATCAGATACTTTTAAACTTACCCTGGCTCTTAAAAAATACAACTCCTTTAAATGCTGATAGCCAGTTCCCTTCGCTATAACCTTTATTAACTTTTCAATATATGCCAGCGTTTTTTTGTTATCTTCTTTCTGTTTTTGATAAAGAATTAATTCTAAATATATCTTTGTCTCTATCTTCTCCTTTTTCTCATCCTTATAATATGTCTCAACATAATCTATAATCTTCAATAGTTCTTTCTCTAAAATTTCTTCTTTTTCTCTGTCATACCTGTATAAAAGGAAAATCATCTGTATTTCAATCGGACTGTACAAACGTTTTCTTGGTGTTTCTGTCTCAAAATCCCGTATCGTAAGTCTGATTGCCCTTTCTAATACATCACAGATTTCTTTTACCGGCTTTTTCTCTTTCTCTAACAGGATAACCTCCTGATAGAGGCAGAACTGCTCATGTACAGATTCATCCTGCGGCATTATCTTGCGGTATTTCTTTATGCATTCTCTGGCTTCTTCAAATTGATTATTTTCCACGAACTTCTCGATTTCCGTCCTGTTTTTCCACAATCCAAAATCTTCTTCGTTCAAAATTGTTTCAAATAAAGTCACTTCTCTTCCGATTCGCCCTAATATGGTCTGTCCCAACAGGGAATCACACTCTCTGATTCCCACCTCTAACCGTGATAATGTTGTAATGGAACATATTCCATCACAGATTTCTTCCTGACTTAATTTGTATTTTTCTCTGTAGTATTTGACTACATTTTCCATGGTTCGCTGTTCCATAAAACCCCATCCTTTGTAACCTTGTAACAAAAGCAAGGTACATTATTGCACCCTGCTTTTGTCTTATCTAACTAGCCACATTATTGTATTATTGTTATAGAAGTACCAATATTGTATTTTTTCTCTTTCTGCATTTTAAAATATACTTTAATACAGCCTCCTACAAAAAGAATACTATCTAAAATTTACTATAACACTTTGAACTGAACGCTACAACTGTTTTAGTCGTTTTATTAGAATATTTTCTTACTGTTTGATTGCTTTTTTACATCTGTACAACTATTTTTATTCCGGAACGTATCATAGCAATTCTATAATAGAAATGCCATACCAAAATTAGAAAATTCAAGTTTTCCAATTCTGATATGGCACTCATATTTATTCTTCCTCAGAAGCATCCGCTTCCGCTCTCTCTAACAGCTCCTTCATCAACTCATCATCCGTCTCCGAGTTCTGTCCGTTAGCCTTTTTCGCATTCTCTGCTGCAAGCGCTGCGCTCTCCGCTTCCTCTTCCTCACTCAGCAATTCAGAAGTATCTGCATTGTCCATCAGATTCTTATCCTCACGAACCTTGGCAATACTTGCAACCGTAACATTTTCGTCTAAATTAATCAGCTTCACGCCGGAAGTGATACGTCCTAACAATGCGGTATCTCCTACCTTGATACGAATAATAACGCCCTCCGTAGTAATTAACATCAATTCGTTATCTTCATTTACCGCCTTGACTCCCACAATATTTCCGGTCTTTTCCGTAATCTTGTAACATTTCACACCCTTACCGCCACGGTTCTGTGTGGTAAATTCAGAAATCAGCGTGCATTTTCCAAGACCTTTTTCCGAAACAATCATTAAGGCTCTGCCCTGGGACTCCATCTGCATACCGATAACTTCATCCCCATCGGTCAGGTTCATTCCAATCACACCCATGGAAGTTCTTCCTGTTTTCCTTACATCTGTTTCTTTAAACCGGATACACTGTCCATACTTCGTAACCAGGAAAATATCCTGCTGGTTATCCGTTTTCTTTACCTCAATCAGCTCGTCGTCTTCCCTTAAATTAATGGCAGCAAGTCCTGTCTTGCGGACATTAGCATAATCGGTAATCGGAGTTTTCTTTACAATACCGTTCTTTGTCGCCATGAAAAGGAAGTGTCCCTCCGTGTATTCCCGAATTGGAATCACAGCGGTGATTTTCTCCCCCGGCTGCAGCTGCAGCAGATTGACAATGGCAGTTCCCCTTGCTGTCCTGCTTGCCTCCGGTATCTCGTAGGCTTTGATTCTGTAAACCCGTCCCGTGTTGGTAAAGAACATCATGTAATGATGGGAAGTGGTCATCAAAAGCTCTTCGATGTAATCGTCCTCGATGGTTTCCATTCCCTTAATTCCTTTTCCACCGCGGTTCTGCGCCCGGAAATTGTCAAGGCTCATGCGCTTAATGTAACCTAATTTTGTCATGGTAATAACCGTATTGGTTACCGGAATCAAATCCTCCATGGAAATGTCGTACTCGTCAAATCCGATGGAAGTCCTTCTGTCATCTCCGTATTTTTCCGCAATCAGAAGAATTTCTTCCCGGATAACACCCAGCAGCTTTTTGCGGTCTGCCAAAATCGCTTTCAATTCGGCAATCCGCTCCATCAGCTCCGCATACTCCGCCTCTAATTTCTCTCGTTCCAATCCGGTGAGAGCACGCAGACGCATATCTACGATTGCCTGGGCCTGGGCGTCGCTTAAGGAGAAGCGCTCCATCAAACGTGTTTTTGCCTCCGCCGTATTCTGGCTGCTGCGGATAATGCTGATAACTTCATCAATATTGTCTAAAGCAATCAGTAATCCCTGCAAAATATGAGCGCGCTCTTCCGCTTTATTCAGCTCATATTTTGTTCTTCTGGTAACTACATCCTCCTGGTGGATTAAGTAGTAGTTTAACATCTCATAAAGATTTAAAACCTTCGGCTGGTTATCCACTAAAGCTAACATGATAACACCGAACGTATCCTGAAGCTGCGTATGTTTAAACAATAAATTAAGTACCACGTTTGGATTCACGTCCCGGCGCAGCTCAATACAAATCCTCATTCCCTGTCTGTCGGATTCATCACGCAAATCGGTGATTCCGTCTACCTTTTTATCCCGCACAAGCTCCGCTATCTTCTCAATCAGCCTTGCTTTATTTACCATGTAAGGCAGCTCCGTCACCACGATACGGTTTTTGCCGTTCTGCATTGGTTCAATATCGGTCACCGCTCTGACCCGGACCTTTCCCCGCCCGGTGCGGTATGCCTGATTGATTCCCGCTGTTCCTAAAATAGTGCCTCCGGTTGGAAAATCCGGACCTTTTACGATGGAAAGCAGCTCTTCAATATCTGTCTCCCTGTCCTCATTGACCTGATTGTCTATGATTCTCACCACTGCATTTATGACTTCTTTGAGGTTGTGGGGCGGAATATTGGTTGCCATACCAACCGCAATACCTGTGGTACCGTTCACCAGTAAATTCGGATAACGGGAAGGCAGCACCGTCGGCTCTTTTTCCGTCTCATCAAAGTTCGGCACAAAATCCACAGTATCTTTATTGATATCTGCCAACATTTCCATGGAAATCTTAGAGAGTCTTGCCTCGGTGTATCGCATTGCCGCAGCGCCGTCGCCGTCCACAGAACCGAAATTTCCGTGTCCGTCTACTAACGGATATCTGGTGGACCACTCCTGCGCCATATTTACCAGCGCGCCGTAAATCGAACTGTCTCCATGAGGATGGTATTTACCCATGGTATCACCTACGATACGGGCACATTTACGGTGAGGCTTGTCCGGTCCGTTGTTCAGCTCTATCATAGAATAAAGCACACGGCGCTGTACCGGTTTTAAGCCGTCCCTGACATCCGGCAGCGCACGCTGTGCGATAACACTCATGGCATAATCGATATAGGATGTTTCCATCGTCTTCTTCAGGTCAACCTCGGTGACCTTATCCACGTCATGTATCTGGTCAAAAATTTTATCATCCATTGATATATTCTCCATTCTGTTTTACTACAAATGCGTGATTATATAAGATTTTTCCTCCTTGTTATGCCCTTATCCCGCACAACCTGCCAGGTAAATCAGATATCCAAATTCTGGACATACTTCGCATTTTCTTCAATAAACTCACGTCTCGGCTCTACCTTATCCCCCATCAGGGTGGTAAAGGTTACATCAATCTCAGAAGAATTTTCCTCATCAATCATGACACGCTTTAAGATACGTTTCTCCGGGTCCATGGTGGTTTCCCAGAGCTGCTCCGCATCCATCTCCCCAAGTCCTTTGTAACGCTGAATCTTATTGTTGCCGTCACGCCCGATTTCCGTCAGGATTTTATTTAACTCATCATCACTGTAGGCATACCAGACACCTTTATTTTTCTCAATCTTATAAAGAGGCGGCTGCGCCAGATACACATGGCCCTCCTTGATTAAATCCGGCATGAAACGGTAAAGGAAGGTCAGCATCAGCGTACTGATATGCGCTCCATCCACATCGGCATCCGTCATAATAATAATCTTATTGTATCTTAATTTTGAAATATCAAAATCCTCATGGATACCCGTACCAAAAGCGGTAATCATGGCTTTAATCTCGGCATTTCCATAAATCTTGTCCAATCTTGCCTTCTCTACGTTCAAAATTTTACCACGCAGCGGCAGAATCGCCTGGGTTGCACGGCTTCTTGCCGTCTTTGCAGAACCGCCTGCAGAATCTCCCTCTACGATAAAGATTTCACAGTTTTTCGGGTCTTTATCGGAACAGTCCGCCAATTTTCCCGGAAGGGACATTCCCTCCAACGCTGTTTTTCTGCGGGTTAAGTCGCGGGCTTTTCTCGCCGCCTCCCTCGCTCTCTGGGCTAACAGGGATTTTTCACAGATACTCTTTGCCACCGCCGGATTCTGCTCTAAGAAATAGGTGAGCTGTTCGCTGACCACAGAATCCACAGCGCCGCGGGCTTCACTGTTTCCCAGCTTCTGTTTCGTCTGCCCTTCAAACTGAGGCTCTTCAATCTTGATACTGATAATTGCAGTCATACCCTCTCTGATATCATCTCCGGTTAAGGCAGGCTCCGTATCCTTTAAAATTTTGTTTGCTCTCGCATAAGTATTAAAGGTCTTTGTCAGCGCATTCCGAAATCCGGCTAAATGAGTACCGCCTTCCGGGGTAATGATATTGTTGACAAAGCTGTAAGTAGCGTCATTGTAGGAATCGTTGTGCTGCATTGCCACTTCCACATACACACCGTCCCTGGTTCCCTCACAGTAGATAACGTCAGAGTACAGCGCCTCTTTGCTTCTGTTGAGGTAAGTGACAAACTCCTTGATACCTCCGGCATAATGAAATTCATGACGATGATGGGAATCCTCCCTGGTATCTACAAGAATAATTCTAAGACCCTTTGTTAAAAATGCAGTTTCCCTCATACGCTGCTTTAAGGTATCATAATCGTAAACAGTTTCCTCAAAAATTTCCGGGTCCGGATGGAACGTAACTCTGGTTCCATGCTTTTCCGGGTCACAGGTTCCAATCACCTTTACCTCATTTACAGGTTTTCCGACCCGATAACTCTGGGAATAAATCTGCCCCTCTTTATATACTTCTACCGTAAGACTGGTGGAAAGCGCATTTACTACAGATGCACCGACTCCGTGAAGTCCGCCGGACACCTTATATCCTCCGCCGCCGAATTTTCCTCCGGCGTGAAGCACTGTATAAACAACCTCAAGTGCAGATTTTCCGGCTTTATGGTTCATTCCCACTGGAATTCCGCGCCCATCATCCTCTACCGTAATGGAATTGTCCTCATTGATGGTAACTTCGATATTTTTACAGTATCCCGCCAAAGCCTCATCCACCGCATTGTCCACAATCTCATAAACCAGGTGGTGAAGCCCTCTTGCAGAGGTACTTCCGATGTACATACCAGGACGTTTGCGGACTGCCTCAAGCCCCTCTAAAATCTGTATCTGGTCTGCACCATATTCGTTTGAAGTTTCGATATTTTCTGTAGCCATATTCTTCCTCCATCTGCACTTGCGGTTAATTTCGTTCAAAAACCTGACCGCTTATTACTTCAAATACCCGGTTAATCTGAAACCTGTTCTTCACAAATTCATCTAGCCCGGTACAGGTAATCATCGTCTGCGTATCATAAATATTGTTCAGCAGATAATTCTGCCGGCTGCTGTCTAACTCAGACAGCACATCATCTAACAAAAGCACCGGGGTATCGTGAATCGAACGCTTTACCAGTTCAATCTCAGACAATTTCAGCGATAACGCCGACGTCCTCTGCTGTCCCTGGGAACCGAACCTCCGGATATCCACTCCCTGAATGGAAAACAGCAAATCGTCTCTGTGGGGACCCACAGAGGTCTGACACAATTTCAAATCCCTGACCTTTACCCGGTTTAATTCCTCCTCAAAAAAATTATCCTCAATGCTTGGCTCATAGTTTAGCAGCAATTCTTCCTTTTCCCCGGAAATTTTATAGTGAATGTCGTGGACAATCTCATTTAATTCCTCCACAAACTGCCGTCTGCGCCGAATAATCTTTTTTCCTGTTTCTACTAACTGCATGTCCCATACCGGGAGTGTATCCGATAAATCCGGGCGGTAAACCATATCTTTTAACAATTTATTCCTCTGATTTAAAATTTTATTGTAATTTGTCAAATCAGAAAGATATAATTTATCCAGCTGACAAAGCTCCGAATCTAAAAATCTTCTCCGCTCTGCCGGCCCGTTTTTGATGATATTCAAATCTTCCGGTGAAAAAAACACGATATTTAATAAGCCAAACAACTCACTGGCTTTTTTTATGGGAACGCGGTTGACCGCGATGCCTTTCGAACGGCTCTGTTTCAAGTGCATGTCTATCTGATATTCTCTGCCCTCTTTTTCCACCACAGTCCTGATGTGGGCTTCCTGCTCACCGAACCTTATCATTTCCTTGTCTTTGCTGCCCTTATGGGATTTCGTTGTTCCGCTCAGATAGGCAGCCTCTAAAATATTGGTTTTTCCCTGGGCATTGTTTCCAAATAAAATATTAGTGCCTTCGTCAAAGGTGAGACTCAAATCTTCATAATTGCGAAAATTTTTTAACTCAATGGATTTGATCATCATTTAACAACTTTCACCGTCTCTCCGTTATAGGAAAATTCATCCCCGTCATGGAGTTTTTTGCCCCGCTGGTATTCCACTTCCCCGTTGACCTTTACAAGTCCGTCTAAAATCACCATCTTAGCGTCAACTCCGGAACTCACCAAACCGGCTTTTTTCATCGCTTGACCCAGTTTGATAAATTCATCTGTCTCACGAATACTAATTTCTATCATAAAAATAACCATGCCTTTCCAAAATCTGTGAAGAATGCCGCTTTTGCGTTCCTCTCACACTTTATACGGTAGCTGAATTGAAGTTCACCGGAAGTATCAGGTAAATAAATTTTCCTTCGTCATCCTTGATGAAACACGGAGCCTTTGGATTCACCATATAAAGAACCACTTCCTCTTCATCAATGACACGCAGGGCGTCAATGAAGAACTTCGGGTTAAAACCGATAAGAATATCTTTTCCTTCCTTGGCGATATCAATATCCTCATTCATGGAACCAATGAAGGAATTAATTTTCAATTCCATGTTGCCGTCAGTAATATTCATGATAATCGGTTTTTTATCCCCTTCTTTTACTAACAATGTAGCACGGTCAATACAGTCTAACAGCTCACGCTTGTTGATTTTGATTTTTGTCTCATAATCAGAGGAAAGCATCTGCTCAATTTTAAAGTATTCTCCCTCAATTAATCTGGAGACAACCGTGGTGTTATCAAATTCAAATACAATATGATTGTCTGTCAGGAAAATGTTTACGTCATCCTCCACACTGCCGGGAAGAATTTTGCTGACCTCCTGTAATGTTTTTCCGGGAACGACAACTTTTTTGTGATCATAGCTGTTTTTCAGTTCTATGTTGCGGATAGAAATCCGGTGTCCGTCTAAGGAGACTACTTTTAGGCTGTTTTCTTCGATTTCAAATAATTCACCTGTCATCAGTTTATTATTGTCATTGTCAGCAATGGAGAAAATGGTCTGGCGAATCACTTCTTTTAATGTAAACTGGGACATGGTAATGGATTCATTTCGTTCAATAAACGGAATATAGGAAAAATCTTCTCCTGATTTTCCTACAATATTGAATTTTGCTTTTTCGCAGGTAATCGTAGTCTTAAAAGAAGCGTCTGTTTCAATGGTAACATCACTGTCAGGTAATTTTCGGACAATCTCAGAAAAAATCTTAGCATCTAAGGCGATGATTCCCCTCTCTGCGATTTCACCTTCTATTTTTGTTTCAATGCCAAGCTCCATATCGTTAGCAGTCAGTTTAATTTCATTTGCAGAAGCATCAATGAGAATACATTCTAAAATAGCCATCGTTGTTCTGGTTGGAACGGCTTTTGATACAATATTAACTCCATGTAAGAGATTTGATTTGGAACAGATTAATTTCATGTTGTGTGTAACTCCTTCCTGAATAGAACCTGTGGATTCGCCATTGTTATTAAATAATAAAAATAGTAATCCGACGTCGTCGTATTAGTGTGTGTTTATAAGTGAATAACCCCGCAAAGCCTTAAGGATGAAGTACTTCAGGTAAAAAATGAGGGGCATAACCATGTGAAAAAGATGAGGACGGGCTATGGAAACTATGTGAATGGAGGAAAATGCCGAAAATTGGCTTCCACGTCCTTTCAACAGAAAAAAATAACTTGTCCCACATATTTTCACATCCTTCTAACAAGTTATCCACAAAAAAATGTTGATAAAGGGGATAACTCTTGATAACTTTAATTCGGATTTATCTTTTTCTTGATAGTTTCGATTAAATTGCGTGTATTTTCGTTGGTATCCAGCTCTTTTGCGATTTTATTGACTCCGTGGATAATAGTGGAGTGGTCGCGTCCTCCTAATAAAGTACCAATGGAGTCTAACGGGATGTCCGTCATATTTTTGCAGAGGTACATGGCAATCTGCCTTGGTTTCGCGATTTCGTTGCTTCTGTTTTTTGATATCATCTGGTCTAAGGAAATCTGGAAATGTTCCGAAACCACTTCAATGATAAGCTGCGGGGTAATTTCCCTGGGCTTGTCCGGTGTGATGATATTCTGAAGTTCCTTTACGGCGATTTCCATGGTAATCTCTGTTTTTTCTAAATTAGAGTAAGCTAACAGTTTGTTTAAAGCGCCCTCTAACTCACGGATGTTGGATTTGATGTTGGTGGCGATGTAGTTTAAGATTTCATCGCTCAGCTTCATGTCGTCCGCTTCTACTTTCCGCCGTAAGATTGCCATTCGCGTTTCATAGTCCGGTGTGCCGATATCTGCCATCAATCCCCATTCGAAACGGGAACGGATACGTTCTTCTAAAGTCTCCATTTCCTTCGGAGGTTTATCGGAGGTTAAGATAATCTGTTTTCCGGCAGAATGAAGAGCGTTAAAGGTGTGGAAAAATTCCTCCTGGGTACTTTCCTTTCCTATAATAAACTGAACGTCGTCAATCATCAGGACGTCGATGGTCCGGTATTTTTCCCGGAATTTGTTCATGGCAGAGGCATTACCGCTTCGGATAGACTCGATGACTTCGTTGGTAAATTCCTCGGAAGTGACATAAAGCACCTTTGCGTTAGGATTGCCCTCTAAAATGAAATGTCCGATGGAGTGCATCAAGTGGGTTTTGCCAAGTCCCGGTCCGCCGTAAATGTAAAGCGGGTTATAGGCTTCTCCTGGAGATTCTGCAACAGCAAGAGACGCCGACTGTGCAAAACGGTTATTGCTGCCGACGACGAAAGTATCAAAAGTATAGTTCGGATTTAGGTTTGATTTATTTGCCTTTTCAGAAAGCGGCTGTTTTTTTCCGGCGCTTCCCTTTGAGCGGATATTTTTTGCCTGCTCTGGAAGGATAAACTGAATTTCATATTCAATGCCGATAATTTCTGCAATGGCTACCTTAAGAGGAAGATAATATTTTTTTGAAATGTAGCTTAAGGTCATCTGCTCAGACGGAACCAGAATATATAAGGTATTTCCGTCTATGCCGTAGACTTCAAGAGGACGAATCCAGGTATCAAAGGAAATATCACTGATATCATGTTCGGTTTTGATGGTATGGAGTATCTCGTCCCATTTTTCTAAAATTTTGTCCATTTTAACGCTCCTAATAAAAAATCCTACTTAAATTCTATCCTACACTATTTTCTCTCTTTTATCAATGAAAAATTTCTTAAAGGTAGAGGGGATAGGGCGAAGTGAAAAAAATCCTGTATGGGGCAAATAAGAGGGTGTGTATAAGTGATTTTTAGTTATAGACCTTAAAATACAGGAAGTTACGGTCCTTATAAACAAAATATCCGTGGATTATCCATGATATATCCACAAGTTATCCACAAATTGGGGATAACTTATGTAAACACCGAAAAACCGGCATTTTTCGCACCTTTATTTTTCACATTTTTGTATGACAGGCTGTGGAAAAGAAATCAACAAGATATAGTGTGTATGAGTTTCTTCCTTATATATATAGTGGTGATTTTTTTCCACAAACGGAAGACTGTGGAAATGTAGATAAATAAAAGCATTTTTAAGGGCTTGACTTGGGGATTTTTTCTGTTATAATTGAAAATGATGTTTTTTAACCGAAGAAGTATACGTCTAGCGACGTTTCTATCACATCAGTGTTGATGGAGGAATTGTAGAGGAGGTGGATATCACATGAAGATGACATTTCAGCCGAAAAAGAGACAGAGAGCAAAAGTTCATGGTTTCAGAAGCAGAATGAGTACAGCAGGCGGAAGAAAAGTATTGGCTGCAAGAAGATTAAAAGGAAGAAAAAAATTATCAGCTTAGGCCACATTCATTGTGGTCTTTTCTTCTATTAGCGTGTATAGGGGAAGAACCAACCGTATGAAATTCTCAGAATCCTTAAAGAAAAACAAAGATTTTAAGCAGGTGTACAGCCAGGGAAAGTCTTATGCCAACAGATATCTGGTGATGTATGTCCTGGAAAATGATACCGATAGAAACCGTATCGGAATATCCGTTAGTAAAAAAGTTGGAAATAGTGTTATAAGACATCATCTTACCCGGTTAATCAGGGAAAGCTACAGACTACATGAGGACATGTTTAATAGTGGTTTAGACATTGTAGTCATTGCAAGGACAACAGCGCGGGATATTACATATCACGAGATGGAGAGTGCGCTGCTGCACCTTGGAGGTCTTCACAGGATAATAAATCAGTAAAACAGAAAAGAAGATGGAATCGTTTTGAAAAAAATAGTAATAGCCTTGATAAAATTCTATAGAAAGTATTTATCTCCAATGAAAACAACGAAATGCCCTTATTGTCCCACCTGTTCCCTTTATGGCTTAGAGGCGGTGGAAAAATACGGAGCATTGAAGGGCGGAGCTTTGGCTTTTTGGAGAATTTTAAGATGCAATCCTTTTTCGAAGGGCGGATATGACCCGGTTCCATAGTGGAGGTATTGATTCGTGTCGGATATGTTATTAACAGCATATAATGGTGCAATCCTTGGACCGATTGCAAAATTATTAGGTTGGGTAATGAACGGGGTATATCAGCTGATGTCAATGATTGGCATTGAAAATGTTGGTTTATCCATTATTATCTTTACTCTGATTGTTTATTTATGTTTATTCCCATTGACCTATAAACAACAGAAATTTTCAAAATTACAGCAGAAGATGCAGCCTGAGCTTCAGGCTATTCAGAAAAAATATAACGGTAAAAAGGACCAGGCATCCATGATGGCAATGCAGGAGGAGACTCAGGCGCTTTATGAGAAGTACGGCATTTCCATGATGGGCAGCTGTGCACAGATGTTGGTTCAGATGCCATTGCTGTTAGCTTTGTACCGTGTGTTCATGAATGTGCCGGCATATGTAACCGGTGTAAAAGGAAACTTTACGGAGCTGGTAAATGGTATCATGGCTACCGATGGTTTCCAGGATAAGATGACACAGCTGGTAACGGATTTGAGAATTGTGACAATGCCTACCGCAGATTTTACAGTGACAGATACAACGGCACTGGCTAATTCTACTGTGGATGTATTGTACAAAATGAATTCCGCCGGATGGGACAAGCTGCAGGAAATCTTTCCGTCTCTCTCAGGTGTGATTGATTCTACCTATGAGGCGGTGGAGCATGTAAATACATTTATTGTATATAACATTTCCGATACGCCATGGCAGATAATTACAAGTAATTTCAGCAATCATAATTATGTTATGGTATTTGCAGCCATTTTAATTCCGGTCATTTCTTATTTAACACAGGTATTCAACATTAAAATAATACCTCAGCCGGAGTCAAATAATAATTCGAATAGTGCGAACGCAGATGCCATGGCACAGCAGATGAAAATGATGAACAACATGATGCCGTTATTTTCTCTGGTAATCTGTTTTACTGTTCCGGTAGGTCTTGGTATTTACTGGATTGCAGGTGCAGTGGTGAGAACTGTGCAGCAGCTTTTGTTAAATAAGCATTTTGAAAAAGTTAATCTGGATGATATTATCAAGAAAAATGAGGAAAAAGCGAAGAAAAAGCGTGAAAAGATGGGAATTGCCGAAAACCAGATTTCCAATGCAGCGCGAATCAATACCAGAAAGCTTAGTGATAATGCAGCAAAGGCAAATATGAGTTCAGCGGAGAAAGAGCTGCAGCTTGAGAAAGCAAGGGCAGCCCAGTCAAAGGCGAAGTCGGGAAGTATGGCGGCAAAGGCAAATATGGTACGTGAATTTAATGAAAGAAACAGTAGAAAATAAAGGAAAGGACAGGGGTATTACGTTATGGAATTTATTGAGATTTCAGCAAAGACAGTGGATGATGCAATTACAGAAGCTCTGGTAAAATTGGGGACAACCAGTGACAGAATTGAATATGAAGTGATTGAAAAAGGCAGCGCCGGATTTATCGGAATAGGCAGAAAAGATGCAGTCATCAGAGCCCGGAAAAAATATACGGTGGAGGATGACACAAGAGAATTTTTAACCAAGGTATTTGCTGCCATGGATTTAGAAGTGGAAATCATGATTGATAAACCTGAGGACAGCAATGTGGTCAGCGTAGAGTTAAAGGGAAATGATATGGGCGTCCTGATTGGAAAAAGAGGGCAGACCTTAGACTCCTTACAGTATCTCACTAATCTTGCAGTCAACAGAAATGCAGAGAGCTTTGTGAAGGTAAAAATCGATACCGAAGATTACCGCAAGAGAAGAAGAGAGACCTTGGAAAACCTTGCAAGAAATATTGCTTACAAGGTAAAGAGAACGAAACGTCCTGTAACTTTAGAGCCGATGAACCCATTTGAGCGCCGGGTGATTCATTCCACCTTACAGAATGATAAATTTGTAACCACCCACAGCGAGGGAGAAGAGCCTTACAGACATGTAGTTGTAACATTAAAAAGATAAGTGAAATGGGTATCCTTACGGATGCCCATTTTTGCACATTGGTGTTGGTGTCTGAATGCGGCGTTCTATTTACAGAATGTTTGTGCCGCAAAGTGACATGTTTAAAAATGTGTAAAAGTCATATAAGGAAGGTATGTTTTATATGAAAACAGATACAATCGCAGCAATCGCAACGGCAATGTCCAGCTCCGGAATCGGAATTATCCGTATCAGCGGAGAAGAGGCAGTGTCCGTCACAGAACAGATTTTTCAGATGAAAAGCGGAAAGAATTTATCTGAAATGCCTACCCATACCATCCACTATGGACATATCCATGACGGTGAGGAAATTATAGATGAAGTGATGGTGCTGCTGATGCGGGGACCGAAAAGCTACACCAGGGAAGATACCGTGGAGATAGACTGTCATGGCGGTGTTTATGTCATGAAGCGGATTTTAGAGACGGTGGTGAAATACGGAGCAAGACCTGCCGAACCGGGTGAGTTTACCAAGCGGGCATTTTTGAACGGAAGAATTGATTTATCCCAGGCGGAATCGGTGATTGATGTGATTCATGCCAAGAATGAGTTTGCCTTAAAAAGCTCCATGAAGCAGCTGTCCGGTTCGGTATCGGAAGCCATCCGGGATGTGCGGGGAAAGGTGCTGCATGAGATTGCATTTATTGAGTCTGCATTAGATGACCCGGAGCATATCAGTCTGGAGGGATACCCGGAAAAGCTGCAGGGAATTGTGGAAGAGGTTTCGGAGAAAATAGAGAAGCTGCTTTCCACCAGTGATAACGGAAGAATTTTAAAAGAGGGAATTTCAACCGTTATCGTAGGAAAGCCCAATGCGGGAAAATCGTCATTACTTAACACTTTAGTGGGCGAGGAGCGGGCGATTGTTACAGATATTGCCGGAACTACCAGAGATGTCCTGGAGGAACAGATTAACTTGAATGGTATTATATTAAATATCATTGACACTGCCGGTATCCGGGAAACGGAGGATGTGGTGGAGAAAATCGGTGTGGATAAGGCAAAGAAGTATGTGGAAGATGCGGATTTGATTATCTATGTTGTGGATACTTCTACGGCGCTGGATGAAAATGATTTTGAAATTATGGAATTGCTGCGGAACAGGACAGCTATCGTCCTTATGAATAAATCGGATTTGGCTCCGGTGACTACAGCGGAGGAAGTCAAGAAGCATTTAGAGAAAACGGTGATTTCCATTTCCGCTAAGGAACAGATTGGAATAGAGGAACTGGAGGAGAAGATTAAGGAGCTGTTCTTTACTGGGGAAGTGAGTTTTAATGATGAAGTTTATATTACAAATATTCGTCATAAAACTGCTTTACAGGAAGCGCTTCATAGTTTACATTTAGTGGTGCAGAGTATTTCTGACGGAATGCCGGAGGATTTTTATTCTATTGATTTGATGAATGCTTATGAAGAACTGGGGAGCATTATCGGAGAAGCGGTGGAGGATGATTTGGTGGAGGAAATATTTAGTAAGTTTTGTATGGGTAAATAAAAAGCTGGTGAAAAATTATGAAAGAGGGACGCTTGGAATAAGGAATATTTTTATTCCAAGCTGTTTCCTTTCAAGAATTTATGCTACAATAGGTCATTGGATGTTTATATTGTAAAAAATTAAGTTGTAGTTGTTTTTTGTGTTCGTTAATATATAATTGCAAGGAGGATATGGTGATGATTAGACATATTTGTATGTTTAAGTTGAAGGATGAGAAGAAAGAGGAAAATTTGAAGCTGGCGTTGGAGAAGTTGGAGGAAATGAAAAATATTTCCCTAATTAAGAGGTTTGAAGTGGTAACTAATTACAAAAATGCGCCGGAGAGTAATTATGAGCTGTCTCTTATTTTTGATTTTGAAAATATGGATGATTTGAATGAATATCAGAAGAATCCGATTCATGTGGAGTTTGGAAAGTTTATTTCTGAGGTTCGGGAGAGCAGGGCTTGTATTGATTATGAGTTTTAAGTAAGATGGAAAGAGTGTGAAACTTTGATTTGACGGTGTTCATGTAGATTTAAAGTGTTTTGGAAGGAAGTTGAAATACTTTTCAGAGGAAAAGAGGGAAAAAATGTCTGCAATAGAAGAAAATTATGATGTGGTAGTTGTGGGAGCGGGACATGCAGGGTGCGAAGCTGCTTTGGCATGTGCAAGGCTTGGGTTGGAGACAATTATTTTTACGGTAAGTGTGGACAGCATTGCTTTAATGCCCTGCAATCCGAATATTGGAGGAAGCTCAAAGGGACATCTGGTGAGGGAGATTGATGCTCTGGGCGGACAGATGGGAATCAATATTGATAAGACCTTTATTCAGTCTAAGATGTTGAACAAGTCAAAAGGTCCGGCGGTTCATTCGCTTCGCGCTCAGGCGGATAAGGCAAATTACAGTATGGAAATGAGGAAAACACTGCAGAATACGGAGCACCTTACAATTCGCCAGGCGGAGGTAGCTGAATTAATTACCACCATGGACAAACAAGATAGTGAAACTGTAGCGGAAGAAATATCCGGAACAGACAATGCACAGACAGGGCAGTTTAAAAATCAGAAAATTGTGGGAGTAAAGACTGTTTCCGGTGGAACTTATTACTGTAAAGCAGTAGTGCTTTGTACCGGGACATATCTTCGCGCCCGCTGCCTCACCGGGGAGATGATTACTTATACCGGACCAAATGGATTGATGGCGGCAAATCATCTGACGGATTCACTGATTGCTCACGGGATTGAAATGTTCCGGTTTAAGACAGGAACTCCTGCCAGAGTGGATAAGCGTTCTCTGGATTTTTCTAAAATGCAGGAGCAGAAGGGGGATGAGAGAGTTGTTCCCTTCTCTTTTACCACCAATCCCGAAGATGTGCAGATTGACCAGGTTTCCTGCTGGCTGACCTATACCAATCCAAAGACACATGAGATTATAAGGAATAATTTAGACCGTTCCCCGATTTATGCGGGAATTATTGAAGGTACAGGACCACGATATTGCCCCTCCATTGAGGATAAAGTGGTAAAATTTGCAGACAAAGACCGTCATCAGATTTTTATAGAACCGGAAGGCATTAATACCAATGAGATGTATGTAGGCGGAATGTCCTCATCCCTTCCTGAAGATGTGCAGCATGAGATGTACCGCACTCTTCCCGGAATGGAGCATGTGAAAATTGTGCGGAATGCTTACGCCATTGAGTATGACTGTATCAATCCGAACCAGCTTTATGCTACGTTGGAATTTAAAAATATCAAGGGGCTTTTTTCCGGCGGGCAGTTTAACGGGAGCAGCGGTTATGAGGAAGCGGCGTGCCAGGGGCTTGTGGCGGGTATCAATGCAGCGATGGAAATTTTGGGAAAAGAACCATTGGTGTTAGACCGTTCCGAAGCCTACATCGGCGTGCTGATTGACGATTTGGTGACAAAGGAAAACCATGAGCCTTACCGTATGATGACGTCCCGGGCAGAGTACCGTTTATTGCTTCGCCAGGATAATGCGGATTTGCGTCTGACGAAAAAGGGCTATGAGATTGGGCTGATTTCTAAAGAGCGCTATGACTGGGTTTGTAAAAAAGAGGAATTGATTGAAAAGGAGATAGAACGGGTTGCTCAGGTAAGAATCGGGGCGAATAAAGAGGTTCAGGCTTTACTGGAAAATTATGAAAGCATTCCTTTAAATACAGGAGTTACCCTGACAGAGTTAATCCGCAGACCGGAATTAGATTATGAAAAATTGGCTCCTATTGATAAGGAGCGCCCTGATTTACCTTATGAGGTGAGGGAACAGGTAAATATTAATATCAAATATGACGGTTATATCACCAGACAGATTAAGCAGGTGGAAAGCTTTAAGAAGTTAGAGAAAAAGAAAATACCGGAGGATTTTAATTATGATGAGGTTCCAAGTCTGCGCATTGAGGCCCGCCAGAAGTTAAAAACCTATCAGCCTCTCTCCATCGGACAGGCTTCCAGAATTTCCGGGGTATCTCCTGCGGATATTTCGGTGCTGCTGGTTTATATGGAGCAGATGAAATATCATTAAGTAAAAACAGATTGTATAAGGAAAGGCAGTTCATTTATGAATTATAATTTAGAAAAATTCCAGACAGGTCTTAAGAATTTGAATATTGTTCTCTCAGAACAGCAGATAAATCAGTTTTTAGCTTATTATGAATTTCTGGTGGAAACAAACAAAGTGATGAACCTGACCGCCATCACGGATTTTGATGAAGTCATTGAAAAACATTTTCTGGATAGCCTTTCCCTCTATCAGATTTATGATTTATCGAAGGAGAGCAGGATTCTTGATTTGGGAACCGGCGCCGGATTTCCGGGTATTCCTTTGAAAATTGCTTTTCCGGAAATCAAACTGGTGTTGGCGGATTCATTGAATAAGCGGATAAAATTTTTGCAGGAAGTGATTGAGAAATTAGGCTTGGAAAAAGTCGAGGCGGTTCATGCCAGAGCGGAGGAATTGGCAAGAAATAAACAGTATAGGGAACAATTTGACCTTTGTGTATCTCGTGCCGTGGCAAATCTATCCTCTTTGAGTGAATACTGCATTCCTTTTGTAAAGCTTGATGGCAAATTTATTTCCTATAAATCCGGAGAGATAGAGGAGGAAGTGAACCAGGCAAAAAAGGCGATTTCCATTTTGGGCGGTAAGATTACAGAGGTTTATAAATTTGATTTGTATGAGCAGAAGCGTTCCTTTGTGGTGATTGAGAAAAAGAAGAAAACGCCGGGAACTTATCCGAGAAAAGCGGGAACGCCTACGAAGCAGCCGTTAGGTTCATGAGAATGTGGATAACATTCTTGTGAAATGATTTTCTTGTAGATAAGTATAAGAAAACATCAGGCGCTATGATATTTTATAATTAAAAATACACCTTGTGAAAGCTGAGAGGAAATCAGTTTCAGAAGGTGTATTTTGTTTATTTTTGGAGCAGCATAGTTACAATATCCAATAATTTATCCGGCGCTTCTAACTGAGGAAGCAGCTTGGAGTTGGACAAATATGCAGTTTCGATGGAACGGTTCTGCTTTCTATAAGCATTTGCAATGGCAACCGCGTTTTGCGATTTATTGCTTTCCACAATGTAGAGAGGAGTCTCTAATTTTTTCAGCACATGGAGAATGCTGTTGTCGATATAGTTGCCCTCTAAACTTGCCATCAGATATTTGCCGTGGCTGTGATTCATGTGGGCAGCCTCATAATAGGCGTCTAACATTTTAGAAGAAATCAGCTGCGGTCTGGCAAAATAATTTTCCTGGAAAACCTTCTCGATATTTTTCTCATGGGTCTTTATGTTGTAAAGGAAGGTTCCGATAATCGGAAGCTCTAATAAAGTTTTTTTCCATGTAGAATATTTGTCAGGAGTCTTGTTAAAAGAATCCGGCATAGGAGGATTGATGGCAATTATCCGGCGGAATAAATTTTGGTTCATGTTATTTGCCAGGGCAGCAAAGGAAATTGAATTGCCTGTAGTAATAACATCTGTTTTTTCGCCAATCATATTTTTAACAAAATCAGTTATCAGCTGAACGTACAGATAATTGGTATAAGTCAGGTATGGTTTTTCAGAACGTCCGCAGCCTAACAAATCCAAGGTGTAAACGGTATGGTTTTTCTCTAATTTTTTTGCAAAACGACACCACTCATAGGAAGAGCTGATAGGATTCAACTCGTGAATCAAAAGAACCGGGGAGCCGTTTCCGCGTTTTGTATAATAAATTTTTCCGTTTTTCCAGTCGTAGTAATTGCCGTTTTCTGTTTTCAGGATATTTTTCATATCGGCTGTGATATCAATAAAACGGTTTACAAGATGAATGGTTTCAGCGGCAAAAGCTGTCAGTAGAAAAAAATGTTGAATGTTTTTTTTCATGCTTTTATTCATAGGTGCCTCCTGCGCTACATAGTGTGATAACTCTCTAATAATATTATAGCCGCTTTTGGCAGGTTATACAAACTAAATTTTGCTAGATTATGAAAAATTATGCTTTTCATAAGATATTTTTTAGTATAAAATAATAGTGATACTATAAATTTGAATAGAACAAGTGTTCTGGTATATAATTATGGTAAAAAAATATTTAGAAAATCTGCAGAGTGGTTTTTTAGAAGAGAAAGTTACGTTAGAAAAAGAAATCAGTGATTTACAGATACATTTAAAAGAAAATGTGGAGTTTATCCGGCTTTTAGAGGAAAATAATGATACTGCATATGCCTCCTTTAGTCCAAGAGAAGTAAATCCAAAAAATAAAGTAAAAATAGAAGAATTAAATACGGAAAAAAAGAAAATGGAAAAGCAGTTAGAGCAGCTGCAGGAACAGTATGCAGAGTGTATTGCAAAATTGCAGGAATTATCGGAGGTAATTCATTCCCTCCAGCCCTCCGCCGCAGAACAGGAAGCTTCTGTGGCAGAGGACAGAGAAAAATACCGCTTGACCATTTTAGAAACTCAGGAAAATGAGAGGCAGAGAATTTCCAGGGAGCTTCATGATTCTACGGTTCAGAATTTGACAAGCATGGTTCATAAAGTGGAGCTTTGCAGTAAGCTGGTGGAAATGGACCCTATTCGCTGTAAATTGGAATTGGTGACTTTAGGGAAAACATTGCGGGAGATTATCAACGATACCAGACAGATGATATATAATCTGCGTCCAATGTCGTTTGATGATATTGGTCTTGAGGTTACGATAGAGAGAGCCTTGGATAAGCTGGAAACAAATGAAGCAAAGAAGGTTGATTTTTCTGTAGTGGGTGAGTCTTATAAAATTAAGCCTGTCATAGGAATTACTCTTCTGCGTATTGTTCAGGAAGCATGCAGCAATGCCATCAAACATGCGGAGGCAGCTTATATTAAAGTGAGACTGCAGTATGAGCCGAATGAGATACAGTTGACAATCGAAGATGATGGCATTGGGTTTGACGTGGAACATACGGCTGCTTTGTCAAAGAAGGACAACTCTGGGTTCGGATTATCTATGATGAAAGAAAGAATTTATCTTTTATCGGGTAATATTAATATAGAATCAAAAATTAATTGCGGAACAAAAATTTATGTAAATGTACCTATTGTAGAAGCAAACAAGGAGGATAATAAAGATGGCTGTTAAAGTAATGATAGCGGATGACCATTCTATGATTCGGGAAGGGTTAAAACAGTTATTAGAATTAGAGGGAGATTTTCAGGTAATTGAAGAAGCATGTGACGGTGTGGAATGTTTAGAAAAGCTTTCAAAAATAACGCCGGATATTTTGCTGCTGGATATTAATATGCCAAATATGAACGGTTTGGAAGTGCTTCAGAAAATGAAGGATAAGCGAATGAAAGTGAAGGTGCTGGTGCTTACGGTTCATAATGAGGTGGAATATTTACTGAAAGCAGTGGATATTGGAATTAATGGTTATTTGTTAAAGGATTCTGAGTCGGCGGAGTTGAAAAAAGCGATTCTCACTGTGGTAAATGGGGAGGATTACATTCAGCCGAGTTTGATACCTCTGTTGAATGCAAAAATGATTGACAGGAATAAGGATAATGTGAAAATAGAGAGTCTTACCAGACGAGAGATGGATGTTTTGAAACTTCTGGCAGTTGGAATGTATAATAAAGAGGTTGCGGAGAAGTTAAATATTAGTGAGAGAACGGTTAAGAATCATGTGTCTAATATTTTTAAAAAGATTGGAGTTACGGATAGGACGCAGGCGGCGGTGTTTGCTATTCGGAATAATTTGATTACGATTTAGGGATTTATGGTAAAGATGATGGGAGAGGGAATGTTTCACGTGAAACATTGCTTCTCCTTTTTCTTAATTGTTGGTTGAAAATGAAAAAAGGAGAATTGTTAGGTTGTGTGGGCGGCAGAGGAGGCAAAGGGCACTCTGTTTTTGTTCCGATGTCCAGAGATAAGATGTTCTAAGAAATCTGTGCGCAGGTTGTGGAATGGGGACGTGAACGGTACAAGTCGCCATTCATGGCTCCGTTGTACCTCACCCAGCCGTCCGTGGCTGGGTGTCACTGGGTATCGAACAGATTTCTAAGAACATCTAATCTCTTCCCATAGTCACAAAAACAGAGTGCCCTTTGTCTCATCTGCCGCCAATATCAGTTATCGAATAATCTTGGTTTTTTATTTTAATTTGTTGACGACGATAATTAGGAAAAAGGAGATTAATGTTTTTATTATTTGAGAAGTATAAGATAAAAGGTGTTGATAGTTTCTTATTTGGGTTAGGATATTAGTTATAGAATGAAAAAGATTTTAATTTCCTATATCAGATATATATAATAAAAAAGCGGTTTGGTGTTTTATTTATTTTAGTTAAGAAATGTTATCTATATAAAATAAGAAAATGTTTTATTGTTTTATCTAGGGATATTAGATAGAAAATAAGAAAATGTTGTATAGTTGGATATTAGATATAAAAATAAGAAATCTTTAGCAATTTCTTATTTTATTTAGGGTTTTAGTTATAATAGCAATGGATTTTGATATATTGGTTACATAAATTGTGTCTGATATTCTTTCTATGGTAAAATAATACAAATACGGAATTTATATTAAAACATATTTTACATTATTTTATAAGGGAATATGAATCTGCTTAAGGACGAAAACATTTGTTGTTTTCATTTTCTTGATTGCTGTATAAGCAGAGGTAGACGTATTTGTGGAAAGCGGGGGAAGTTCTGCTCAGCTTGAAGATTATTGAAAGTAGTTGGTATTATGGTTTTTATATTCTATATGTGTTGAATAGAATTATAATTGAAAGAGGCGTATCTAGTGTACTGACACGTTCATAATTAGCCAAATTGTACTGCCTATATCGCCATCTGCTGCGTTGTCGTCGGTCAACGTAGCCACCGCTACGCCTCCCCCCTCCGCCTTGCAGAGTGACGATATATTCAGCACAATTTAGCTAAAAATGAACATGTCAGTGCACTAGGTATTATAATATATGCTATACAAATCAGAAAAATAAAAATTTGTGGAGGTAGATGTGAATATATTGATTATAAATTGCAGTCCGGTAAAAAATGGTGCCACTGCTGAAATAGTAAACCTTGTAAATACATATAGCAAAGAGAATAATGATGTAAGATGTGTGTGTATTGACGATTTTGATATAAAATTCTGTAAAGGCTGCAGACAATGCCATACAACAGGAGTATGTTTTCAAAAAGACGATACAATGAAACTAATGGAACAATATGAATGGGCTGATAGAATTGTGTCTGTATCTCCATCATATTGGGCTGATATTCCAGGACAATTCAAAGTATTTATTGATAGATGCACTCCTTGGTGCAATACCCATGAACCTCATGCAACGATACCGCAAGGCAAGCAAGGTTATGTAATTGCCTTAAGAACAGGACCAAGTATGCCGGAATGCAAAAAAATAATTGAAAGTATCGAGCATTTCTATGGACACCTTGAAATAAAATCATGCGGCAGTCTCGGATTGTGTTCTATTGAACACAAAGAAGATGTAAAAAGCCGAGCTAATGAAATAAAAGTATTTTGTGAAAAAAATATTCTTTTATAATTCTAATTTGTAAAGTTTAAAATAAGCAAAAATCTCTTTTTTATTTAAACGTATATCGAAGAAGTCTTATTGTTGTTTTTTAATCGCTTCTTTTGCGTAATCTTCAGTGTTAGCCGTTTTGTCGGTTCTGCAAAAAAAGCTTTTTTATTAAAAATATTTCTAATATAGCCCATGGAAAAGTTCTATAATTTCATGTTTAGATAATCTGCCTTAATACTTACGTGTCATCAAAAGCGGACTTGGTCGATAACTGATATTGGCAGAATGAATAAGGCGCCTGCTGTATTTTGTGACTATGGGAAGAGATTAGATGTTCTTAGAAATCTGTTCCATACCCAGTGACACCCAGCCACGGACGGCTGGGTGAGGTACAACGGAGCCATGGATGGCGACTTTGTACCGTTCACGTCCCATCACCATAACCACCATACAGATTTCTTAGAACATCTTATCTCTGGACATCGGAACAAAATACAGCAGGCGCCTTATTCATTCTGCCCACACATCCTTTATTCCCCCCTTATGATGATTCCCAAATCTAAATTTTAAATTTCCCCCTCTTATATCAAAAATGTTTCACGTGAAACATTTTCTAGTAGCCATGTCCCCTAATAAGTGCTATAATAAATTTACCAAGCAAACAAGAAGGCAAAAAAGAAAGAGGTAAACAAGAAAAGAATGAGCAGAATTATAGCAATCGCTAATCAGAAGGGTGGAGTTGGTAAAACAACCACCGCCATAAATTTAGCATCATGTCTCGCAGAAGCAGGAAAAAAAGTTTTAACCATCGACTTAGACCCCCAGGGAAATATGACAAGTGGACTTGGTGTAGATAAAAACGAACTGGAAAACACCGTCTACGAGTTAATGCTAGATGAATGTTCCATCAAAGAGAGTATGGTAGACACCGTAGTGGAAGGCATGAAAGTAATCGCCTCCAACGTGAATTTGGCAGGAGCTGAAATAGAATTACTGGGTATCAACGAAAAAGAATACATATTAAAGAATGCCGTAGATTATATCAGAGATGATTACGATTTCATTATCATTGATTGTCCGCCTTCTTTAAATATGCTGACCATCAACGCTATGACAACGGCAGACTCTGTTCTTGTACCAATCCAGTGTGAATATTATGCTTTGGAGGGATTGAGCCAGTTGATTCATACCATTGATTTGGTACAGCAGAGATTGAACCCTAACCTCACCATCGACGGTGTCGTATTTACCATGTATGATGTAAGGACAAATTTATCGAACCAGGTCGTGGACAACGTAAAGAGTAACCTGGACGCCAAAATCTATGAAACATTAATTCCGAGAAATATACGTTTAGCCGAAGCGCCGTCACACGGATTACCTATTAATTTATACGACCCGAAATCTGCAGGAACAGAAAGCTATCGGTTGCTTGCGAAAGAAGTAATGGAAAGGACGGATAAATAAAATGGCGGTGAAAAAAGGCGGATTGGGAAAGGGACTGGATTCCCTGATTGCAGATAAAGTGAATAAACCAGCAGGCAGCTCAGCTTCCATTTCAGAGAAAAATGAGAAAGTGGTGGATGGCGTTCTTGTAAATATCAATAAGGTAGAGCCAAACAGAGAGCAGCCCAGAAAAAATTTTGATGAAGACGCCCTTGTGGAGTTGTCAGAATCCGTAAAACAGTTTGGCGTGCTGCAGCCCTTGCTGGTACAGGATAAAAAAGATTACTTTGAGATTATCGCCGGAGAGAGAAGATGGCGCGCTGCAAAAATGGCAGGCTTGAAAGAAGTTCCGGTTATCGTAAAGGACCTTTCAGATTTGGAAGTGGTTGAGATTTCCCTGATTGAAAATATTCAGCGTGAAAACTTAAACCCCATTGAAGAAGCATTTGCCTATAAGAGACTTTTAACAGAATTTAATTTAAAACAGGACGAAGTGGCAGAGCGGGTATCCAAAAGCCGGACAGCAGTCACCAACTCCATGCGTCTGTTAAAATTAAACGAAAAAGTACAGCAGATGGTAATTGACGATATGATTACCACCGGACATGCCAGGGCGCTGCTTGGAATTGAGGACAGCGAAAAGCAATATGCTACGGCACAGAAAATTTTTGATGAAAAATTAAGTGTACGTGAAACAGAAAAACTGGTAAAGAAAATTCAGCAGGGAAAAGATAATGCAGCGGATGAAAAAGCTGCCAAATCAGACCCGAAGATGGAAGCCATTTATCAGGATTTAGAAGAGAATATGAAAACCATCCTGGGGACAAAGGTTGCAATTAACCGGAAGGATGAAAACAAAGGAAAAATTGAAATTGAATATTATTCCGTGGACGAACTGGACCGAATTATTGATTTGCTTCGTACCATTCAAAAGTAAACGTATGTTCTGAATGTAAAATGACAATGTTAGTAAAGAAAGGTTAGAGACAGACAGGAGAATTATGATTTCACAATATTTAGGATTTGATTCAGATTATATTATTATTGGACTTGCGGCATTTGCTATTATCTTGTTCATTATGCTCATTGTAAATATTGTTCAGATGAAAAAATTAAAAAAGAACTACAAGATTTTCATGAGCGGAAATTCTGCAAAAAATTTAGAAGATACCTTAATTAAAAGATTAGACCAGATTGATGATTTGATTGAGGCAAATGCAGAGAATGAAAGCAATATTGAGATTCTCACGAAAAATATGAAAATCACCTATCAGAAGATGGGCTTGATTAAATATGATGCATTTCATGAGATGGGAGGAAAACTCAGTTTTTCCCTTGCCATGTTAGATGAGAGTGACAATGGATTTATCATCAATGCCATGCATACAAGAGAGGGCTGTTACACCTACATCAAGGAAATTGTGGAGGGTAATTCCATTATTGTTTTATCTGAGGAAGAACAGCAGGCTTTAAACAGAGCAATGAAGATAGAGAACTCTGAGAAGTAGAAATGTATTTTGCAGAACACATGCGATAGTGTCACCTGAAACATAAGGAAAATTATGAGAATACGACGAGTAAATACTCTTGTGGGTGGAGAGACATTAGCAGAACCGGTTATCACAGAGGAAAAGGAAACACTGATTTCAAAGGGGACTGTTCTCAAGCCGGAATATTTGGATTTATTGTCTTTCCTGGGGATAGATACAATTTGTATTGTGGACCCCTATGAAGCATATGAAATGCCAAACCACATATATGATATTGAAAAACGAAATGAATATATTGAGAAAGTGCGGAAAATTTTAGAGAGCCATATTTATCAGTCAAAATGTTCTCTGGAAGAATTGACAGAGGTGGCAAACCAGATGGTGGAGGAATTGCTGCAGGTAGACGAAAACGTTGTGATAGATATGGAAGAGCGGAACGGGAATCTTTATGACCATACGGTAATGGTAACGATACTTTCTGTCATGACGGCAAAGAAATTGAAATTAGAAAAAGAGGTTCTGTGCCGTATTGCAACCGGCTGTCTGCTTCATGATTTAGGCATTCGCTATATCACAGTGCCTTATATAAACTGTGATATGGAAAATGGCAAAGAAACAGAGTCCTTTGAATATAAGAAGCATACTATTTTGGCGTATTCGGCAATGGAGGAAGAAACATGGCTTGACCCCATTGCAAGAAAAATGATTTTATCCCATCATGAACGCAAAGACGGTTCCGGCTTTCCTCTGCGGCAGAAAAGCAAAGAAATCGAATGCAACATTTTACAGGTTTGTGATGCTTTCGACTGCATGATTTCCGGGATGGAATGCAAGCGGGTGGGGATACAGAAAGCGTTGGAATATTTGATAGATTCTTCGGATATTTTATTCGAGCGGAAAATTGTAAAGGTTCTGCAGAAAATGATTGCCTATTATCCGGCGGGCACCATTGTAAAATTAAATACCGGAGAAACGGGACTGGTGATTTCCCAGACGGAAAATTCCATCCGTCCGGTAGTCCGCGTCATGGACGAAGAAAAACGGGTGACAGATGTGGTTTATGATTTATTGAAGAACAAAAAGGTTTCTATTTTGGAAATTATTTAAAAGGAAGGGAGGATAGTAAATGCACAAATTTTTGAGAGCAATCGGTTTTTCGGATATTAAGAAAAATGAGTTGGAAGAGATTTTAAGGCAGATAGAGGCGCATCCTACGACGCAGAAAGTTGCGAAAGATTCTGAGGGAAATGAATTTGCAGAGCTTTGCAGGGAATTTGGAGATTTTTTCGGGATTTCCTTACGTGGAATTTATAATGAAAATGATGAATTTGAGATGGAATATTACTATCCTTATTTTTGCGGTTCGCAGATTTCCAGCCGTGAGTTTGTGGAAGTGGAAAAGCATGCGGAAAAGGAATCCTATGCGGGGATTTGTGATGAAGTGAGAATTGGCGTTACGCTGATTTTTTATCTGCAGAATATTGTGGATTATCTTGCAATCAGGGAGAATAAAAGCTACCGGAAGCTGGCAGACGGAATTATTTTAGGGGCGCTTTCTACAGAAGGAAAAATACTGCTTCCTATTAATAAGACAGAAAAACAGTCCAGGCAGGAGAAAAAGCAAAGAAATGATAGAAGTCAGCTGATTGCGGCTGCCAGGGACGGGGATGAGGACGCCATCGAAAATCTTACGTTAGAAGATATCGACATTTACTCCATGCTGTCCAGAAGAATTAACCATGAAGATGTGCTGAGTATTGTAGACAGCTATTTTATGCCCTACGGAATTGAGAGCGACCAGTATTCTATTTTAGGTGAGATTATGGACGTCAGTCTGGTGACAAACGAATTGACCGGGGAAAATGTGTATGAGCTTCAAATTTTATGCAACGGCATGATGTTGGGAGTCTGCATTAACCAGAGGGATTTGTTGGGAGAGCCCCAGGTAGGCAGGCGGTTCAAAGGAAATGTATGGATGCAGGGAAGTATAAAATATGGAGATTAAGGCTGGTAATTTTTAATCTTTTGTGTTAAAATATAAAAGCTGTATGCAGAAGGTTCTGCATACAATGTGTTCTCGTAGTTAAATGGATATAACAGCCCCCTCCTAAGGGGCAGTTGGGGGTTCGATTCCCTCCGGGAACGTTAGAAAAAGAATGGAGCAATGTCATAGAGATGGACATTGCTCCATTCTTTTTTGTATATTTTGCATATTTTATTGCTATAAAATAGTTTGCCTATTGGAAATATTATGATAAAATGGTACTAGAAATATACTTCGTGAAATGATGATGTAGGAGGTAAGAAAATGGGGAAGGAACATTCATCCAACCAGCCATCGGAGCCACAGGAGAAGGAGCATTTGGTACTTATCATATCCATTATGGGGATTGCGCTGTTATTGATTGCAGATTTATATGTAATGATTAATAGTTCCGGTAATTTTATTTCATTAGCTGTAATTACAGTATTAATGATGGTTTGGATTTTTCTTTTGGTCAATCATATTTTAAAGGAAAATAAACAGTGGAGAGACAGACAGGAAGAAAAACTTCAGGAAATATTTCGCGGGCAGAAAGCGAATTATCTGCAGCAGAAAAAAACAGTGGAACAGATTTCCGGCTTAAAGGGAGTGCTCAAAGAAGCCTGCCCATCCGAAGATGTAATTACTGCGCAGAAAGCCCTGGCTAAGGTGACTATCAGCCGGAATAAGGAAAATGCGGCAGAAATTGTAAACTCCAATAATGAAGTAATCGAAAAAATGTCTGATTTAAAACAGAGCATAGACAGCAGCAACGAGGAATTGCTGAGTCAGCAGAAGGCTGTCATTGACGATTACATAAAGGAAATAATGGAAAAAGAGAGTGAACTTCTCTCTAATATACAACAGATGGAAGCTGTTATTAGGAGTGAATTTTCCAATGTTGTAGATAAGATAAATGAAACTGTTCACAACGCAGCTTTTGAAGCGGCAAAACAAGCGGCGGAAGCAGTTCAGAATCAGAACGCAACATTTGCATCTGCTTCTAAAATAATGGGACAAGAACCTGCGATAGAGGAAGCCATAGCGGAAGAGACTGCGATAGAGGAAGAGACTATGATAGAGCTGGCAACAGCGGAAGAGCCTGTAACAGAGGAATCAATAGCGGAAGAATTTCTAACAGGAGCAGCAGAGGAAGCGAAAGAGTTTGTAGCAGAGTTACCAACAGTCGAAGAGCCTGCGATAGAGCTGGAAACAACAGAAGAGCCTGTGATAGAGACAGCAGTGCAAGAATCTGCAGCAGAGCTACCGACGATGGAGGAAATAGCTGACGCAGCAGAAATTCCGGCAGTTGAGGATACTACCTTATTAGGCGAAACGATAATAGCTGAGGAGGATTCATTAGAAGAAATTCCCGTGTTGGGAGAAAATTTCACATTAGAAGAAGAACCGGTAATAGAGGATATTCCTGTAATAGAGGACAGCCTGCCGGAGGAAAATCTGTTGGCAGATGATAGTTCACAGCTGGATGAAATGCCAATGTTCCAGGAAGCGGCTTCTCTATTAGATGAAGATATTTCCCTGTCAGAAGATACACCGACGATGGAAGATATTTCCCTGTCAGAAGATACACCAACGCTGGAAGATCTCTCCCTGTTAGATGAAATTGCCATGCCGGAAGACAGTTTAACACAAGAAGATATTCCAATGGCAGAAGAAAATCCTATAGAAAAAAATTCAGTGGTAGAAGAAGCCGCTCCGATAGAAAAAACTCCAATGAGGACAGAAACATCTATTATGGAGGAAGCAAGGCTCGACAGCATTTTAGCAGATATCAAGGGAATGGAAAGCAGACACAATAACAGCGCCTTAGATATTCCAAGTTTAAATAGTGGACTGGTGTTGAATGAGAGTGAGCCGGCAGCAGAAGAGAATGATTTCCAGATGGATGATGTATTAGGAGATAATTCTGGCTTAGAGGATACGTTGAATTTAGGAGAACTCCCGAATTTAGAAGATACATTGAATTTAGGAGAAATCCCGGTTTCAGAAGATACATTGAATTTAGGAGAAGTATCGGACTTAGAAGATACGTTGAATTTAGGAGAAATCCCAGATTTAGGAGCTTCTTCTGACTTAGGAGAACTCCCGTATTTAGAAGATACGTTGAATTTAGGGGAAGTATCGGACTTAGAAAATACGTTGAATTTAGGAGAGATACCAGATTTAGGAGCTTCTTCTGACTTAGGAGAACTCCCGGATTTAGAAGAGGCGCTGAATTTAGGGGAGAATCCAGATTTAGAAGATGCATTGAATTTAGGAGAAGTATCAGACTTAGAGGATACGTTGAATTTAGGAGAAATACCAGATTTAGGAGCTTCTTCTGACTTAGGAGAACTCCCGAATTTAGAAGATACGTTGAATTTAGGGGAAAATCCAAATTTGGAAGATACGTTGAATTTAGGAGAAGTATCGGACTTAGAAGATACGTTGAATTTAGGAGAAATACCAGATTTAGGAGCTTCTTCTGACTTAGGAGAACTCCCGGATTTAGGAGAAATTCCAAGCCTGGGAGAAAATATATTTGAAGAAGCGGAAGTGACTGGTGAGCCGCTATTCACCGAAGAATCAATGCCAAATGAAACGCTATTCGCCGAAGAGCCAGTGCCAGATGAAGCCTTATCTACCGAAGAGCCAGTGCTAGAAGAACCATTATCTATCGAAGAACCGGTGCTAGAAGAACCATTATCCGCCAAAGAAGCAGTGTTAGATGAAGCGTTATCCATTGAAGAACCATTAACAGAAGAAGCATTGGAAACCGAACCGACCATAGAAGAGGATAGTTTAGATATTGACAGTATATTAGCAAGCATTCCAGGTTTAGGTGATAATGTGGTGGAAGATGCACCTTATGGGAATGAAAATGTTCCGCTCACAGCAGAAGATACTGTTAATATAGAACAACTGGGAACAGAAGTTGAAACCTTAACACAAAAGCTGGATAGCATAGTAGAAACTTTGAATCATGAACCGCAAAATATAGTAGAATCGGTACAGGAAGAGCCGGAAACGATAATAGCACCAATTATCGAAGAGCCACAGCCAACAGCAGAATTAGTCTTTGAAGAGCCACAGTCTATAGTAGATACAGCTATTGAAGAGCCAGAGCCGCAACCAACAGCAGAACCAGCCGTTGAAGAGCCGCAGCTAACAGCAGAACCAGCCGTTGAAAAGCCAGAGCCACAGCCGACGGCAGAACCGGTAAATCCAAACAAAATAATGACCCCGGACGAGATTGCAGCATTGATAGCAAATTTATAGCGGTCAAAAGTAAAAAACAGGCAGTACCCATAAAATATCTGCAATGTAACGTACAAAGAGAAACGGCATAACCCGGAGGCTATGCTGTTTCTCTTTTTGCCAGTTTTAATCTCTTTTAGTCAAAAGTAACCAGAATTTTTCATTTACTGCTGACCGTTTTTAGATAGCAGTATTAGAATGTTTATTCTGAATAATCTCCGGTAATACGGACAATTTCTTTTACTATCTTAACTGCAGTACACATAGCCTCGACGCTGATATGCTCATAAGGTCCATGGAAGCCATAGCCTCCGGTGCCAAGGTTCGGGCAGGGAAGTCCCATAAAACTTAATCTGGCGCCGTCTGTACCTCCCCGGACCGGGCGGGAGAGAGGCTCTAAACCGACGCTCTCAATAGCCTTTTTTGCAATATCCACAACATACTGATTTTTTTCAATGATTTCCAACATGTTTGAGTAGGAATTGTGGATTGTCAGGGTAACTGTGCCATCCCCATATTTTTGATTCATTTCTTTTTCTATGGAACGGAGTTTTTCTAATTTTTCCTCGAATTTCACTTTATCATGGTCGCGGACAATATAGGACAAAGAAGCGGCTGCCACATCTCCCTGCATATCCGTCAGATGGAAAAATCCTTCCCGTCCTTCCGTGTGGGCAGGGGTTTCGGCGGACGGGAGCAAGGACTGGATTTCACAGGCAACCAGGGCTGCGTTCACCATAATGTCCTTCGCCTCCCCCGGATGGACGTTGACGCCTTTTACAGCAAAAGCTGCGCTGGCGGCGTTAAAGTTTTCATATGCCACTTCGCCCTCATAGTCACCGTCTAAAGTATAGGCAAAATCCGCTTTAAAATATTCTAAATCAAATAAATCTGCACCTGCTCCCACCTCTTCATCCGGCGTAAATCCAATCCAGATATCACCGTGAGGCATACCGGAGGTGATGATTTCCTCCACTGCGGTAATAATCTCAGCGATTCCGGCTTTATCATCAGCGCCCAGCAGGGTAGTGCCGTCCGTAGTGATGACAGTGCGACCCTTTAATGAGGTTAAAGCAGGAAAATCTGTTGTTTTCAGATAGGTGCCGCTGCCTTTTAACAGGATATCTTTTCCGTCATAATCGGAGATAATCTGCGGTTTCACATTTTCTCCTGAAAAATCCGGCGCCGTATCCATATGGGAAATGAAACCTACGGCTTTTTTATCCTCCAACCCCTGTGTGGCGGGAAGGAGAGCGTAAACGTAGCAGTGTTCTGTTAAAATTACTTTTTCTAACCCTAATTCCTTTAATTCCTGCTCTAATACCTTTGCCAGCTCGAACTGGCGCTCTGTGGAAGGGATAACTCCTTTATCCTCTTCTGATGTGGTGTGGTAAGAGACATATTTCAAAAAACGTTCTTCAACACGCATAAAGTAACCTCCTGAAAAAAATTTTGCGAAAGGTATTTATTAACTTTACACATATATTTACCAATCGCATATAAGATATTAATAAAATAGCACAAAAAATACAAAATTTGAAGATTTTCTTAAAAAATTGTTGCATTTCTTAAAAAACTATTATATAATATCATTTGTTCACAAGAGATATGCGCCACTAGCTCAGCTGGCAGAGCACCTGACTCTTAATCAGGGTGTCCAGGGTTCGAACCCCTGGTGGCGCACTACAAAGTACCGATTTTGCAGCATTGCGACTGTGGGGTTGGTGCTTTTTTTTGTTCCGGGAAAAAGAAAATTGCGCCGTTACCTCGACGCAATCAGCTTACAAATCGGATTTCCCATGGAAGAAAATTTTTCTTCATATTCTGTCATGATATTTCCCTGATTTAAAACATCATCATGGTGTAAATCTCTGGTACAGGCATCTAAATGCCAGCCGGCTTCCGGAATTTCCTCCAAGGAAAAGGTAAATAAATCCTGGTTGTCCGTCTTAAATTCCAGATGTCCCTCCTTAGCTAAAATCTGGTCGTAGCGGGCAAAAAACTGCCTGGAGGTTAAACGTCTTTTGGAATGGCGGTCTTTGGGCCAGGGGTCGGAAAAATTCAGATAAATCCGCGCCACTTCTCCCTTATCAAATACTTCCGTAACCTCTGTGGCGTCCATGCAGACAAATCGCAGGTTAGGCAGAGGGGAAAGCTCCATTTTCTGCAGGGCGCGGAGAAGAACGCTGGAATAGCGCTCAATGCCGATATAATTGATATCCGGGTGCGCCGCCGCCATATCCATTAAAAACCGTCCTTTTCCCATGCCGATTTCAATGTGGATTGGCTGGGAGAGAGGGAAGGCGGACTGCCAGCTGCCTTTTAAGCTCTTAGGCTCCTGGATACAGTATTCGCTGCCGGCAATGGCGTCGTCGGCGCCGGGAATGTTTCGTAATCTCATGGAAAATAACCATACCTTTCTAAAATTCTTAGATTTTCCACAATTCATGGATAGGATTGTGGACATAAGGGTATTTTACAATAAAAAAGTGGAAAAAAGTAGCCCTTTTTAAGAAAGTCTTAATGAAAATGAGAGGAAAAGAGGTTGTGCGTATTTTTTTTTTCATTTATACTGATAATAGTCTTAGCTAGGAGTAATTGATATGTGGAAAAAAGAAAAATGGAAAGGCATGATTTCAAAAGCGTGCGGTCTGGTTATCAGTGCCTTATTTATGTTGCAGGGAAATGCCATGTCTGTTCAGGCGGCAGATTACTGGCCGGAGGGACCGGAGGTGGTGTCGCCCAATGCCATTGTGATGGAGCTTAATTCCGGGACAATCCTCTATGAAAAAGACAGCTTAGAGCAGCATTATCCCGCCAGTATTACAAAGATTATGACCACTCTGGTGGCATTGGAAAATTGTGATGATTTGAGTGAAGTGGTCACTTTTTCCGATGAATCCATTGATAACACCATAGGTTCCGGGATTGCCAGGGATTATGGTGAGCAGATGACCATGGAGCAATGCCTCTATGCGGTGATGTTAGAGTCGGCAAATGAATGCGCTTATGCGGTGGCAGAGCATGTGGGCGGCACAGTGGATAATTTTGTAAAGCTGATGAACCAGAAGGCGGCGGAGCTTGGCTGTGAAAACACCCATTTTGCCAATCCCCACGGGCTTCATGATGAGAACCATTATACCTGTGCTTACGACATGGCGCTGATTTCCAGAGCGGCTTATGAGAATGAGACGTTCCGTATTATTACCGGAACCTCGCGTTATACGATTCCCCCCACCAATAAGCACGACGAGCCTACTCTGCTGCAGAACCACAATGAGATACTTTATCCCCGCCGGGAGACGAAGTATGTCCGTGATTACTGTACCGGAGGAAAAACAGGGTATACGGATGCGGCAAACAGTACCTTGGTGACTTTTGCGGAAAAGGACGGTCTGACCTTAGTCTGTGTGATTATGAACACCCAGTCGCCGAACCAGTGGACAGATACCATCAATTTATTTGAATATTGTTTTGATAATTTTCAGCTATTTAATATTGCAGAAAATGAGACGGCTTATACGTCCTCAGAGGGAAAAGCCGCAGACGCTTTGAGTAATAATGAGCCTTTTGTAGATATAGATAAAAAAGCCTCTATTGTATTGCCGAAAACGGCAGAATTTAAGGACGCTGTCTCGGAGATTACCTATGAGGACGAGAGCGAGCAGGTTGCCGGAACGATTTCCTATACCTATGCAGGCAGAGAGGTGGGACGGGCAGATATTGTTACCACCGGGGTAAAAATACAGGGATATGTATTTGACAATCAACAGGAAGAGGAGGAAACAGAACAACTGCCGGAGGATAAGGTTTCCACCTTCCGCATAAAGCCTGTGACAGTGGTGATAGCTGTGGCAGTGATAGTGATTCTGTTGGTGATAGGCTTCTTTGTGAAAAGGTTTGCGGATAACTATTACATCATCAAACATAACATGGAGGTGCGCCGTGACCGCAGAACACAGTTCAAGACCATAAAAAAGAGAAAAAGACGACGTAAAAGACGCAGATAAATGAATTAGAAATAAAAACGACAATATATTTTAAAATATATTGTCGTTTTTAATATTTTAGACATTGAAAAATTGTGTTTAAATTATCAGACAATTAAGCTGTTCAGCAGAATTTCTAATTGAGAGCGGTTCTTTGTATAGAAAATCAGACCGTTGCAGGTCTGCTGGATAGTTAAATACTTTCCCTCAAAGAGGGAGGAATTTTCTAATACATGAATGAGATAGGAACAGAGTTCCCGGTCTGCCTTTAAAAATAAAGTGTCGTATTCCTCTAAAGAAACGACAGAAGCCTCCGCCTTTTGAAAAAGGGAAATCAAATCTCTTTCGTGGGCGAGCTGCTCCGTGGTTTTATTGGGGATAAAATATCCGTAATCATCCTTTGGCATATCGAGGGATTTAATGGCGCGCTGCACCTGTTTCGTCAATGCGGAAGAGGCAGGATAGAGGGACTCAAAATAGGACATAAAATCCGCCGCAGAACGGAAGTGCTCATTTTTTCCCTTTTCTAAAATTTCAGTCATCAGAATACGGCGGATAATGTTCTCGCAGGTTTCGCGGGAAGGATTTTTCCGCAGAGAAGTCTTGTCTGATTCCATAAAAACCCTCCTTTGTTTTTTTGGAGTTTCGTGTTCGGTCAGGCTTTCAGCCAGCATAGTTACAGCTCTTTTTTATTTTAGGACAAAATGTGTGATAAATCAACAACAGCGTTGACAAGCTATGACAAATGCACTATATTTAAGGTATAAATTAATACCGCAATTAACAGTTATAAGCGGAGAAAATATACCTGCAGTAACTTCCGGGAAAGGAGTTTTTTTCGGAAACAAAATTTTTCAGCAGGAAAAGTTTACAAGGGGTTTACTATGATAAGGAGAAGGACATGTCAGATTCATATGTAATCAATGAAAAGAGAGAGTTGATTTTAGACCGGGTAAAAGACTTTATTTACAAAAACGGCGGCGTGGTGAAGAAAAGCCAGCTGAATGAATTGGGGATTGATTACCGCCGGATTCTTGATTTTGTGGAAAAGGGGGATTTAATCCGCATTAAGAACGGTTATTATACGGTTCGTATCAGCGATTTTTCCGAGGAGGAGTTAATCGGAAAGCTGTTTCCTGACGCAGTGCTCAGTTTAGAGAGCGCTCTGTGGGTTTACGGTTATGTTGAGAGAAAGCCCTTTGGCTGGAAGCTTGCCATAGACAAAAATACTTCGAAGTCCAGGTTTAAGCTTGATTTTCCGAAGGTAACGCCCTTTTACGCAGAGCCGGAGACCCTGGAGTTTGGTGTGACGACGGTTCCCTTTGGCGGTGTGGAAATGAAGATTTTCGATAAGGAGCGGTTAGTCTGCGAATGCCTGAAATATGAGGATAAGATGGAGCGGGAGCTGTTTAAAGAGGGGCTGCTTTCCTACATTCGGGACGGAGAGAAAGACGTGGCAAGGCTGATGAAATATGCCAAGGAGCGGAAAGTCGTAAAGAAAGTGCAGTCGATGATAGGAGTATGGCTTTAAATGAAACATGCAGTAATTACAAAAGCACAGCTAAAAGCGGAGAGTGAAGCGTTAAAGATACCTTTTCCAAATCTTCTGGCGGGATATCTGTTGGAGGAACTATTGTATCTTATCACAGAATCAGAGTATGGTGCCTGTCTTTGGCTGAAAAACGAGGGCATTTTGGGTGTGGAGCAGTACCGGAAGCGGGAAAACAGCCTGACGCTGGATTTTGCATATGCCCTTAATCCCAGGGTAATGGAAAAGGGCGAGCTTCGTCCCGGACAAAAGATTTCCCTAAAACTGGCATATCTCATGCTGCTGCAGTTTTTGGAAAAAGAGAAAACGCCGAAAATCAAATGGAAGGGCAAGGCGGTTTTAAAAGAAAACGGAGCGGAATTTGAGATTATGGGAGAGTTTGAGGAAATGACGGTGCCCCTGCGGGTTTGTCTGACAGAGATTTTGGTGGAAGATAATTTCATGCCGGCGCCCAAAGAGATGGTTCCTTTTATGGCGCCGGGGGAGGAAATTTCCTACCTCAAATATCCGGGCGAATTGTTCTTAACAGAGCAGCTTGGCGTGGTGCTAAAGCAGATGGAGCTGATACCGGATATGGATAGTTACTCACAGATTTACCGGATTTTGTCGGAAAACTCCATGGATGGCAGGCATGTAAAGGAAGAATTGCAGCAGTTGTGCGAAAGGGAGCGTATTTCCATGGAAGAAGACCGGGTGCAGGAGCTGGTTTCTTACCGGGAATACAGTTATATGAGAAAAAGATGGGAAAAGTACCTCCGCCACTGTGGAAAAACAGAGCCGAAATGGGAAGAGGTTGTGGATAAGCTAGAGAAATTTTTAAGTCCCATCTGGCAGGCAGTCTGCAAAGACGAAGTGTTTTTCGGAGACTGGATGCCGGATTTGGGAAGATTTTTAGATTAGGTTATTTGAGAAAGCCAGCCATGAGAAGCGCATGGTAATAATCTTCTCTGGTATCCAGATTAAAAAACTGGGTTTCCACCGGAATATCCGTATATTTGGCGAGAGCTTTCTCCGTCAGGTAAATCGTGTTCCGCTGTTCCTTTAAGCTGTCAAAGGTGAGACGGTGCAGCAGCAGTCCCTTTCCGATGGAGGTAATGCAGCTTTTGGAATAGGCGGCGGTGGAGCTTTCTAAGTACCCCGCTTTTCCCCGAAGGGTGCAGATATCGGCGTTTTCTATGTTTTCTAACAGTGCAATGCCCGTTTCCGGCTCCATAAAGGGAGTGTCCACGGACATGAAAAAAGCGGCGTCCTCGTCTATCATGGACAGACCGGAAAAAATGCCGGACATAGGACCCGCATTCGGGTAAATGTCTGCGATTTCCGTGACCGGAAGATTTAGGTGGGCGTAGTCCCCTTTCCGTTTGACTGAGAGATAAATGTTAGAAAAATGCGGTTCAAATTTATGTACCAGATATTCAATCAGGCAGGAATCTCCAAAGGGGAGCAGAGCCTTATCAGTGCCCATGCGGGTGCTGCTTCCGCCGCAGAGGATAACTAATGCGTGATTCATAAGAACCTCCTGTAATTTCAAAAAAGTTTTTTATCTTGTGTTGCAGGAACTGCGTTGTCGGACGCATTTATTCAGAAGTTTTGAAGTAATGATTTTGATTATAGCATTTAACGGGCGAAATGCCTAGTTTTTTGTCGAAAAATCTCTACAGGCAGTAAAATGGGCAGTCAGGGAAAAATCCTTGCTGGAAACAGCCGCAATGAAGTGCTAAAATAGAATTAGGAAAAGGGCGGGACAAAGCCTTAGAACGGGGCTGCTTCATTTACCGACAGGCAGTGTGAGGGAGAGAGAGGACAGACAATGTCGTATTTAAAAGATACTCTGACGGCGTACAAGGATACGGATACTTATCCTTTCCATATGCCGGGACATAAAAGACAGGCGTTACATTTTCCAAATCCCTATGAAATAGATATCACGGAAATTGACGGATTTGATAATCTGCACCATGCGGAGGGCATTCTAGCAGAGGCGCAGCGGAGGGCGGCGGATTTATATGGTTCTAAGGAATGCTTTTATCTGATAAACGGAAGTACCTGCGGGCTGTTAGCGGCAATTTCCGCTGCCGGGAAGCGGGGAGAAAAAATGCTGGTGGCGAGGAACAGCCATAAGGCGGTGTACCATGGGCTTTTTCTGAGAGAGCTTCATGCGGAGTATCTTTATCCCAGGATAACAGATTTTGACAATATGACAGCCTCCGGTGGCAAGAGTGCTTCCGGCAATATAACAGCTTTTGGCAATATGACAGCCTTTGGCATTCAGGGACAGATTACGCCGGAGCAGGTAGAAAAGGCATTTTTTGAACATCCCGACATTGCAGCGGTGGTGATTACCTCCCCCACCTATGAGGGAATTGTATCTGATGTGGAGGGAATTGCAAAGGCAGCACACCGCCATGATGTGCCTTTGATTGTGGATGAAGCCCACGGCGCCCATTTCGGCTTTGGAGCGGGTTTCCCGGAAAATGCGGTAAAACAGGGAGCGGACGCAGTGATTATGAGCCTTCACAAGACGCTGCCCGCCTTTACCCAGACGGCGCTTCTGCATGTCTGCTCTGACCGGATAGACAGGGAAAAAATAAAAAAATACCTGGATATTTACGAGACCAGCTCCCCCTCCTATGTTTTGATGGCGGGAATGGATTCCTGCATACAGAAAATGGAAACAGAGGGGCGGCAGATGTTTCTTAATTATAGGAAGAAACTGGATTCCTTTTATGAGAGCGTTAGGGATTTAAAGCGGCTTCATGTCATGTGCAGAGAGGATTTATCTGCGGAGGACGCCTTTGACTGGGATGATTCCAAAATCGTGATTTTTTCCGGGACTTCCGGTATGACGGGAGAGCAGCTTTACCGGAAATTATTAGAGGAATACCATTTGCAGATGGAACTGGTTTCCGGTGATTATGTGCTGGCAATGACCAGCGTTATGGACACGGAAGAGGGATTTCACCGTTTATCTGCTGCGCTGCATGAAATGGATAAATTGAGCAGCCGACAAATGGAAATGAGTGTCTGTAAGTCAAAAAGTGCACTATATGAGATGAATAAATCAAGCGGGCAGCAGTGTGACCCGGCAAGGGTAATTTCAAAAGGTTTTATTGAGAGAATTTATCAACCCAACCCCAAGGAAATGGAAATCTATCAGGCGTGGGAGTTTTCCAAAAAAGAGGTTTCCTTTGAAGAGGCGGCAGGGCAGATGGCGGCGGATTTTATCTATCTTTATCCACCGGGGATTCCCATGATAGTGCCGGGGGAAATCATTACCACGGATTTTCTTGACAGAATCCGGGAATGCCAGAAGCGAAATCTGGCGGTGGAGGGCAGCGCAAATTTATCTTCCGGCAGGATAAACGTTGTATATTTTTAAATACTATATTATACTGATAAGAGTGTGACAAAATGGGAAAAATTTATTGCATTATGGGAAAAAGCTCTTCCGGAAAAGATACTTTGTTCCGTTTATTGTTAGAGAAGAAGGAGCTTTCGTTAAAGACCATGATTCCTTATACCACAAGACCCATGCGGGCGGGAGAGGAAAACGGAAAGGAATACTATTTCTGTGAGGAAGAGAAGGTCGCAGAGTTAGAGCGCCAGGGAAAAATCATTGAACTGCGCGCCTACGATACGGTGCATGGTATCTGGAAATATTTTACCGTGGACGATGGGCAGGTGGATTTGACAAAGCAGAACTGCCTCATTATCGGTACGCTGGAATCTTACCTGAAAATCCGGGAATACTACGGAAAGGAGCGGGTGATACCGATATATATAGAAGTAGAGGACGGCGAACGGTTAGAGAGAGCGTTAAAGCGGGAGCGTTCCGAGACGGCGCCAAGGTACGAAGAACTCTGCCGGCGGTTTCTTGCGGATGCGGCGGATTTTTCCGAAGAAAAATTGAAGGAAGCCGGAATAGAAAAGCGTTTTGTCAATGTTTCCATAGAAGAGACGGAACAGCAAATTACAAATTATATATTGGATTTCAATTAAGTATGTGATGGTTTTAGTTGGTGAAAAAACCAGCACACAGGAAAGAGGGTGTGAGTCTTGGATATCAAAGTAAATAACATAGCGGATGTGACCCAGGTGCCGGATACCGCCCAGGTGGAAAAGGGAGACGGGAGTTTTAAATTTACCCTGGCAAGCGCCATCACGGACGCCGAGCTGCAGGCAAAGATAGACACCATGCTTACGGATATCACCGCCCAGGGAGAACGGATTGCCAGACACATGGATATCCGGGATATGAGGAAATACCGGGAAATGATACGGGAGTTTATGAATGAAGTGGTGTACCGCTCCCACAAATTTTCCAGGGAAAATTTCCTTGACCGGAGAGGGCGCCACAGAGTGTACGGTCTGATAAAGCTCATTGACGCCAACTTAGACGAGCTGGCGCAGGAATTGATGAAGGACGAGAAAGACCACATTACCATCTTAAATAAAATCGGGGAAATCAGGGGATTGCTTTTAGATATCTTTACCTGATTAGAAAGGACAGCAAAATGGCAGGATTTAAAGACATAATAGGGCATGAGCAGATTATCGAACATCTGAAAAATGCCATTACTATGGATAAAGTGTCCCACGCATATATTATCAACGGGCCGGAAAAATCAGGTAAAATGATGTTGGCGGAGGCATTTGCCGCTGCGCTGCAGTGTGAGAAGGGGGAGGAGGAGCCCTGCCTAGAATGCCATTCCTGCAAACAGGCGGTGGGAAGAAACCAGCCGGATATTCTTTATGTAAGGCATGAGAAACCAAACACCATATCGGTGGATGACATCAGAACACAGCTGAACAATGATATTGTGATTAAACCTTACAGCAGTAAATACAAGGTTTATATTGTGGATGAAGCTCAGAAAATGAACGTGCAGGCGCAGAATGCCCTGTTAAAGACCATTGAGGAGCCCCCGGCTTACGCCATTATCATTCTGCTTACCACCAATGCGGACAGCTTTCTGCCTACGATTTTATCCAGATGTGTCACCTTGAATATCAAGGCGGTGGCGGATGACGTTATTAAAAAGTTCCTTATGAAGGAGTATCAGATACCGGACTATCAGGCGGAGGTCTGCGTGGCATTCGCCCAGGGAAATGTGGGGAAAGCCATTGCGTTAGCGTCTTCCGAGGATTTTAATGAGTTAAAGTCTGCGGCAATCCAGCTCATTAAGCGGTTAGACGATATTGAATTATATGAGATGACCGAGGCGGTCAAGCAGATTAGCGAGTATAAACTGGAAATCAACGATTATTTTGATTTGATGATGATTTGGTACCGCGATGTGTTATACTATAAGGCAACCAAGGATGTAAATAAACTTATCTTTAAGGATGAGGTTTATGATATAAAAAGGCAGGCAGAGCAGAGCTCTTACAATGGAATTGAGACGATTTTGGAGGCGCTGCAGAAAGCGCAGGTGCGTCTGAATGCAAATGTCAATTTTGACCTGGTGATTGAGCTGCTCTTGTTGACAATAAAGGAGAACTAGCATGATAAAAGTAGTTGGAGTCCGTTTCCGGAATGCAGGAAAAATATATTATTTCGGACCGGGAAAATTAGATTTGCCCGCAGGAACCCACGTGATTGTGGAAACTGCCCGCGGCGTGGAGATGGGAACCGTTATGGCAGCGCCGAAGGACGTCTTTGAGGAGACCGTGATACAGCCCTTAAAGCCTGTTATTCGCATTGCCACCGAGGCGGACGAGCGTGTAGCGCAAAAGAATCGGGAAAAAGAAAAAGAGGCATTTAAAATCTGCTTAGAGAAAATCGCAAAGCATAAGCTGGATATGAAGCTGGTGGAGGCGGAGTACACCTTTGACAATAACAAGCTGCTGTTTTATTTCACAGCGGACGGAAGAATTGATTTCCGCGAGCTGGTGAAGGACTTGGCGGCGGTATTCCGTACCAGAATTGAACTGCGGCAGATTGGCGTGAGGGATGAAACCAAAATTATGGGTGGTATCGGTATCTGCGGCAGGGAGCTTTGCTGTCACAGCTATCTGTCTGAATTTGCCCCGGTTTCCATTAAGATGGCAAAGGAGCAGAACCTTTCTCTAAACCCCACAAAGATATCGGGAGTCTGCGGAAGGCTGATGTGCTGCCTGAAAAATGAAGAAGAAACTTATGAATATCTAAACAGCCGCCTGCCGAATGTGGGAGATTACGTTACCACGGATGACGGCTTTAAGGGAGAGGTGTCATCCGTCAGCGTACTTCGCCAGACGGTAAAGGTTTTGGTGGAAATTGAGGATGAGAAGGAGCTGCGGGAGTACGGAGTAGAGCAGTTAAAGTTTAAGCCGAAACGCAGAAGGGACCATGTAAAGCTGACGCCGGAAGAGTTGAAGGAATTAGCGGCGTTAGAGGACAAGGGAGGAAAATCCAAAATTGACGAGGGAAAATAATCTGGTGAGGGAGCACGAGCGCTTAGATGAACTGCACCGCAACGGTTATTTCATTATTCAGGACCCGAAACGTTTTTGTTTTGGCATGGACGCAGTGCTTTTGTCCGGTTTTGCAAAGGCAAAAAAGGGAGAGCGTGCTCTTGACCTTGGCACGGGGACGGGGATTATCCCGATTCTCATGGAGGCAAAAACCGAGGGGGAGGATTTCACCGCTTTAGAAATCCAGCCGGAGAGCGCAGACATGGCGCGCCGCAGCGTGTTATACAATCACCTGGAAGAAAAAATAAAGATTGTTACGGGAGATATCAAAGATGCTTCAAGCCTTTTTGGAGCATCTTCTTTTGATATTATTACCACAAATCCGCCTTATATGATAGGAGAGCACGGTTTAAGCTCCGCCTCTGAGGCAAAAGCGATTGCAAGGCATGAGGTGCTCTGTACCTTAGAGGATATTTTAAGGGAGAGTGCGAAATTACTCCGTCCCGGCGGCAGGTTTTATATGGTGCACCGTCCTTTCCGTCTGGCGGAAATTATGAGCCGCATGGTGGAATATAAGATTGAGCCGAAGCGAATGCAGTTAGTGTATCCCTATGTGGATAAGGAGCCGAATATGGTGTTAATCGAGGGGCTCCGGGGCGGCAAATCCAGGCTTACGGTGGAAAAACCGCTGATTGTCTACAAAGAGCCGGGGATTTATAACGACGAGATATATGATATTTATGGATATTAGAAAAGGAGAGAATGATGTTTAACGATATTAAGATAGGTCCGCTGACATTTCATATGTATGGGCTGATGATTGCCATAGGATTTTTGGCGGCGCTGCTTTTGTGCCTGTACCGTGGAAAAAAGAAAAATCTGAATGAGGATATCATTTATGGTATTTTCTTCTGCGCCATTTTCGGTGGAATGGCGGGCAGCCGTATTCTTTATTATATTGTGGAAATCCCGCATATTATTGAAGACCCGTCGATTTTGTGGAATTTTAAAAACGGCTATGTGGTTTACGGCGGTATCATCGGCGGTGTGCTCACCAGCCTGATTTATTGTAAAATAAAAAAACAGCGGTTTTTGACTTATTTTGATTTGGTCATGCCGGCGGTGTCTTTAGCGCAGGGCTTCGGAAGGCTGGGCTGTTTCTTTGCAGGGTGCTGTTACGGAAGGGAGACGGACGCCTGGTATGGAATCACCTTCCATAATTCTGTTTTTGCCCCTAATGAGGTGAAACTGATTCCGACCCAGTTGATTTCTTCTGCTGGAAATTTTCTGTTCTGTGCGCTGCTTTTGATTTATGCGAAACGGGAGCCGAAAGAGGGACGTGTGGCGGCTGCGTATCTGCTGCTTTATGGAATAGGGCGGTTCTTCATAGAGTTCTTGCGGAATGATTACCGTGGCAGTGTCGGGGTATTGTCTACGTCGCAGCTGATATCTATTGGGATTGTGGCATTGGGAGTGGTGCTTTATGCGGTTGCTCCGAAGATTGAGGAAAATGCTGAAAGATAATTGGGAATGTGTTTTCAAAGAATGGTGTAATCTCATGAGTAGAGGTTACACTATTTTCACCTTACAGTATGTGATAAAAGTGAAAATTCACTGTTTTTTCACTTTTATCACACACTGTAAGGTGTTTTTTTGTGAAAATTTGTGTATAATATAAGAAATACTATTGTGGAGGTGTTTTATATGACGTTTGAAACTGAAAATATTGAGTTTAAAGCACAGGTAACAGATGATAAAAGATTTTGATGGGGATATTTTTGAAGAAATGCGTTCTATGGAACAAAATCTTACCTTTTCCTGTGCAGCGCAATTTTTCAAAAAGTATCATGTGGAATTTTCCAGAGAAAAATACAGGGTGTTAGGTATAAAGGATTCATCGGATTTGCTTTATACAAATCTTGCCCTTATACTTTCAGACCAATGCCAGCACACAATAAAGGTGGCTGTTTTTGGTAACGACGCAAAGACCCAGTTCCGTGACAGTAAAGAGTTTACAGGGTCAGTTTTTGAGCAACTGGAAGATACATTTTCCTATTTGATGCTTTGCAACAAAACTTCCGCAACCTTTAAAGGCTTAGAAAGGGTGGAATATGCTGATTATCCCGAAGAGGCTTTACGTGAGGCGTTACTTAATGCAATCGTTCACCGTGATTATAGTTTTAGCGGAAGTATTATTATTAATGTCAATGATAATGAGATGGAATTTATTTCTATCGGCGGTCTTTTGCCGGGGTTGTCGCCGGATGACATTCGCAGCGGCATATCCCAGCCCCGTAACAAAAATCTGGCAGAAGTATTTCACCGTCTCCATTTAATTGAAGCATATGGTACGGGTATTCGTAAAATTTATGATTTATATAGTGGTTGTTCCTTACAGCCGCGTATAGAAGTGACTTCGAATACTTTTAAGATGGTTCTTCCTAATATGAATATAGCTGTACCGGAAGAAGGCAGGGATTGTCAGGCGGAAGTTACGCCCCAGATGCAGATGGTATTAGATTATATTGATGAGAATGGACAGATTACGGACAGTGAAGTTCAGGACTTGCTTCATATTAAAAGTACTCGTGCATATACAATCATGAAAAAGATGGCAGAAGAAGGTCGCATTATGGTAAGCGGCAGAGGCGCAAATAAGAAGTATTTGAAAAACAGGGATAATGGTTAAAATTCATTGTAAGCATATTATGAGTTGGGCGCCGGAAGGAGACCGGATTTAAGGTTATGAGGGCAGATTGCACAAAAAAGGCTTTGAACATGATAGTCAAAGCCTTTTTGTATGTACAAGCGCTATGAATACAGGAATGAAAATACTGTATTATTTATATTTCACATTTGCGCAGCATTTTTGCTTTATTACTTTGCTGAAATTTATTTCCAGCTGATTTTGTAATATCCGCTGGTAGTTTTTGTAGCAGGTTTTACCTGAAGATAATAAGTACCAGCTTTTACTTTACCGCTTGTATAAATCTTAGCTTTCTTACCCTGTGCAGCGCTTCCGTATTTGAAAGTTTTTGTATAAACGCCAGGACCGGAAAGGGTAACGTTTAATACATCATTAACATATGTGGTAACAGAGAAAGTAAGTTTCTTTGCAGAACTTAAATTTATTTTATACCAGTCAGATACCTTGGAATCACCAACACGAACTAATCCGGTAACTGTTTTGCCGCTCTTAATGTTTAATGCTTTTGCTTTTTTAGAACCGCTCTTATCACTTACTTTCGTGAAAGAAGCAGTAAGTTTAACACCGCCGTCTGCGTATACTTTTAAGTAATAGGTAGTACCTTTTTTCACACCATAGTAATCTGAATAATATAAAGAATCGGTGGAATTGGTATCATAGTACATAACTGGGGCAACAGCAGTGGTTTTCTTTTTGTCATATAACTGCCACTGACCATCTACATAATCGGTGTATACAGTAGATGCCATAGAAGCGCTGATTTTTAAGTAGCCGTCATTTTTTGCTTTGAATTTTACCCATGTCGGCTCTCCGGTAACTGCGTACTGACCAATTTTGTAGCATTCCTGGTCTGTAATAGTCACACTGGATTTACCTGTGCTATTAAAAGATTTATCTGCAGCAGATACCTCAGTTGGTGCGGATACACAGAATACAGAAAGTACCATCATAGCTGCAAGAGCAAGACTTGCAACCTTGTTGAATAATTTTTTTGTTGTGTTTTTCATCTCTCTTTTTCCTCTCTTCAATTTTTTTAATGTAATAAAGCATTTTACATATACAATTTACCACACTGACTTATAAAAATCCAGTACTTTTGATTGATTTTAGTCACAAATTATTCACAAAATTTTCAGTTATTTTTCAAGAAATAAGAAAAACTATTTACAAGTGACAAAAATAATGCTAAATTGATAAAAAGGCTCATCAGTATTTCCTGCCATTTTAGTATGGGGGAAATTCTATGTTATCAAAAAATAAAATCTTACGGACAGCGTTTGTTGTCCTCTGCATGGTATCCGTGCTGTTAGTATCCGGTTTTCACACAACAGAAATTTATGGCTCGTCCGGTTACGGTTTCGTTGTTTTAGGAACTTATTCGAAGGAAATGAAAATCGGAGACAGCTTTTATCTGGCAGCAGTCACAAGCAACGGCAAAAAGCCCAAATTTTCATCTGACAATTCAAAAGTAGCTTCCGTCAATACCTATGGAAAAATCACCGCAAAGAAAGCAGGCACAGCGAATATTACCGCAAAAATCAGCAATGGAGAGGCAAGCTGCAAGGTGGTGGTAAAAAAGACTACAGTAAAATTAAAGAAGAGCCGCATCTCCTTAGAAAACGGTTACTCTATAAAACTGACGGCGGAAAGCTCCACAGGTCATCCTGTTACCTGGAAATCTAATAAGAAGAGTATTGCTGTTGTGGACGAACGGGGCTGGGTAACGGCAAAAAAACCGGGTACGGCAACCATTACTGCCACGGTGGACGGGACGGCGGCAAGCTGTGTGGTTACGGTAAAGCAGCCCACGGTGCGCCTGAATCAGACCAGACTGTCTCTGTACCGGAAAGGAACCGCAAAGCTGTCCGTGACATCCACTTCAAGGAGTACGCCAAAGTGGAAGAGCAATAAGAGCAGCGTTGCCACTGTGGACAGCCAGGGAACAGTGACAGCCATGAAAAACGGGACGGCAGTCATCACAGTGACCGTAGACGGAGTGAAGAAAACCTGTGAGGTGACTGTGAAAAAGCCTGTGATTTCATTTGGAACAGAAGAAATGTCTATTGCTGTCGGGGAGACAAAGAAACTCCAGGTGACAGTGTCGTCGGGAAATAAACCGACATTTTCCAGCTCTAATACCAATGTGGTATCTGTAGACGAAAACGGCACAATCCGCGGCAGAAGCCAGGGAAAAGCCTACGTCTATGCTAAGGAGGACGGTGCAAAGGAGCGACTCCTTGTTATCGTAAAATAATATTACCATTGATGTAACTTTATTGATTTCATTGCAGGGCAGGAATAGGGATGAGCCTTTTTAAAAAAGTACTTGCAGCGTGTAAACAGTAACCGGGCTTCTGTGGGGAAAACATGGAAAAGCAGACAGCCTTGTATAAAAACTGATTTTATACTATACTAAAGGCAGAAAAAGGGGAAGAAAAGGGGAGAGTTTGTTTATGAGAAAACGATTGATAATGGTATATACGATTGTCTTGTGTGTAGTACTTACGGCATGCCATGCAACAAAAACAATACAATGCGATGATATATTGAAACAGCTTGTCATGTTTAACGAAAAATCCGGATGGGCAGTATCGGCAGAGAATGAAATTCTGATTACAGAGAATGGGGTACAGGAATTCAGACCTGTTCATCAGATAACAGACATAAATATAGTTACAGATGGCTTTGTAAATGCGGCATTTCCCGATAAGCAGACTGCGTATATCACTTATTTTTCCCAGTCAGAGGAAAAGCTGATAGTGGAGCATACGCATAATGGCGGGGAAAGCTGGAAGAAAACTCTGATTTCGTATCAGGAATATGCAGAAGTCTGTGACGCAGGGAGCGCATTTCTTAGTTTTAGCGATGAGGAAAAGGGTTGCCTTCTGTACTGCTCCACACCTGCGTCAGGTCAGATGACGAAACTCTTGTTTTCTACTGAAGATGGGGGAGAACATTTTACGTTTTTAAGTGATTTGACAAATGAGTTGTCAGGATATCCGAGCGGCGTTAGCTTTGCAGATAAGGAGCATGGGTGGATTGCAGTGACATATCATGGTGCAGAAAGTTATTTGTATCAAACGGATGATGGCGCGCAAACCTGGCAGAGTGCGGGAGTGTATTCCAAAGATGAGACTGTTCTTTATGTGGATGGATTTGCACCAGTATTTTATGGTGAAAATCATCAGAAGGGAAGTCTTATTTTAAAAGAAGTAGAGAGTGACAATACGGTATATCGGCTATTTGTGACGGATGATATGGGTGTGACCTGGAAAGCGCAAGGAGAAGTGATATGCGATACATTGACAGGATATTCTGTTGACAGCGATGGTTATATCTGGATAATAGATGGGGAGAAAATAGTTCAGCACAGGCTGCCTTAAAACAGCCTATGAGAGAAGTATATTGACTATGCGAAGGAAAACAAACCATATAGAGGAAAAAAGAATGGCAGGAAAATTATATTTATGTGCAACCCCAATCGGAAACTTAGAGGACATTACGTTCCGGGTGCTGCGCACCTTAAAGGAAGTAGATTTAATAGCGGCGGAGGATACCAGAAATTCCATTAAGCTCTTAAACCATTTTGAGATAAAGACGCCCATGACGAGTTATCATGAATACAACAAAATAGAAAAAGCCTATCAGCTGGTGGACAAGCTGCGGGAGGGGAAAAATATCGCCCTTATCACAGATGCCGGGACGCCGGGGATTTCCGACCCGGGGGAGGATTTAGTGCGTATCTGCCATGAGGAAGGAATCGAGGTAACATCGCTTCCGGGTCCGGCAGCCTGCGTCACTGCCCTCACTATGTCGGGGCTGCCCACCAGACGTTTTGCTTTCGAGGCATTCCTGCCGAGGGAGAAAAAAGAGCGGGCGGCAGTTTTAAAAGAGCTGGTGGATGAGACGAGAACCATGGTTATTTATGAAGCCCCCCATCACCTCGTTAAGACATTAGAAGAACTTTATGAGGTTCTGGGAGAACGTAAAATCTCCATCTGCAGGGAGCTTACCAAACGTTATGAGGAAGCGACAATGACGACATTATCAGAGTGTCTGAAGTTTTATCAGGAGAATGAACCGAGGGGAGAATATGTCCTGGTATTGGAAGGAAAGACATTTGAACAGTTAGAGGAAGAGAGCAGAAAGACCTGGGAGAATATGACATTGGAGGAACACATGGCGCTTTACGAGGGAGAAGGCATCCCCCGCAAAGAAGCCATGAAGTTAGTGGCAAAGGACCGCGGTATCTCCAAGCGTGAAGTCTACCAGGCTTTGCTGGTGCCCTGACATACTGGTAATTTTAAATATCAGTGTGTTGGCATATCCGGGTAATAGCTGACTGGCTCTATCTCTGCCTGATAAAATACAGGCAGATACTTTTCCACAATGGCAAAGGGCGCCGGACCGATGGCAAGCACCGCCTTGTGGAAGTCAATATCATTATAATCAGCGCCAAAATTTTCTCTGGCAAATTTCTGCAAATCTAAAAATCCCAGATATCCTACATAATATTTTAAATAATTGGCAGGCTCTGAAATAATATACTGATAAATTTCGGAAATGGCTGCAGTGTCAGTAATGCCATAGTCCCGCCAGAATTTGATGGTATCGGAAAGCGCCCAGCCCTCGTAATGAATGCCGATATCCGTGGCAGCGTAAAGGCTTAGCAGAGCGGACTGGTTTAAAGCCATAAGCTGTGCAGCTTCCGGCGCCAGGGCGGCATACTGGTAGGAAAGCATTTCCACATAGGTTGCCCAGCCTTCCACATAGCCGGGGTAATTTAAGATACTGCGCACCTTGGGCAGTCCCATCTCATAGGACATGACCGTCTGATAGAGATGTCCCGGAAAGCCCTCATGGGCGAGGGTGGTGAAATAACGCATGGTGGTATCGTCTGTCTTGGCATTGATGTAAATGGAATTTTTTTTGTAGTTGTCGATGGGGGCTGTGATGTAATAGGCGGGAGCCAGATAGTCCTCCATACATTCTTCAATGTAGCTGACGGTATATTCCGTTTCCGGCGGGGCGGGAAACTGGCTTAGCATTTTCTGCTGCAGGGTATTCAGAATGGATACCGCGTCCGTGTCGGTCAGGGAAAAGGCTTCGCACTGTTCCCATAAATCAGGGTTTGCCTGCATAAGCCCGGCTGCTGTCTGTAAATCTTTCAAACGCTGCTGTTCAATTTTATTGAAAAGCTCCTTCGGTGTGGCGGAAATCCCGGTGTTATAATAAACCAGATAACTGTAGTAATCTTTTCCCTTATCAAAATGGCACAGCCCTTTGTCATTTTTGCCGCTGCCCTTTAGCTTTGAAAGTGCGGCGGAAAGCTCGTCATAGGCGGGAAAAATGGCTTCGTTTATGATGTTCTGATTTTGGGTCTTGTAGGCTTCCTTAGCGGAGGCGTCAATATCCGTTAAAGCGTCCACTTTATGGTTAAAGGTTGTAATCAGATAATGCTGCTCTTTATCTGCAGTAAAGGAGGCGCACTGCTCTAAGAGCGTATTGCAGATGGCGTCGGACATAAAAAGCCCGGCATCTGCTTTTTCCTGTTCGAAAGCGATGATTTCCTCAAAATAAGGTTTGGTTAAAGGCAGCAGCTCTAAGTAATCCTTCACATCTTCTTCATCCTGAAACTGATATTCTTCATACAGTACCGGAAGCTGCGCCTGTACGCCGGAGGCAGGGCTTAAGTATTCTTCATAATAATAGTAAGGGCTGCCGGAAAGCTGGTGCTCCAAGTAGTCTGAGAGAATATCGTAGGTCAGCTGGTCGTCGGTACTAAGGGTTTCATAGTCGTATTTTTTTAAGGCGGCTAATGTGTTTTCAATGCCCGCATTATTTTCATCGGCAGCATCGAGGGAGATTTCGCCTAAGGTGATGGGGGGATTTTCAATACCGTAGGGCTTAGGGTCGGACAGGGTAAAATGCAGATTAATCGTGTTTGAGGATACCTCGTCGCAAAACAGCCTGTCACAGAAAGCCTCAAAGGAAAGACCGACGCCGGAGGCGTCTGAAATGGGGGAGGAGCACCCGGTTAAGGGAATGCCAAGAAGAAAAAAAATACACAGGGAAATGCTGCTTAAGCGTTTCCCTGTTGTAAAATGACAAAAATTCAAAATAAGAATACCTCGTTTCGCTAACGACAAAGCGTTTGTTCGTTAGTAACATCATATGCGGTAAGATAGGACGTTATGTAAAAATTAATGGTCAATGACGGATAACATCTGATGATGGATTTCATTTGTTGTATTCTCAATCAGCATTGCCTGAGCGGAAATTTCCTCCGAAGCGCTGGCAATACCGGAAATCTTGTCGTTGATAGCTGAAATCTGTGCCAGAACGTTCTCTACGGAATTGGAGAGGGACTCAAGCGCCGGAACAACGATATCACTGTGTTTTTTGCCTTCGTTGACGGTGGATTTTGTTTCCTGGGAAAGTTTATTCACCTGGTCGGCAATTACGGCAAATCCCCTGCCGGCAAGCCCTGCACGGGCTGCCTCAATGCTGGCGTTTAACGCTAACATACCGGTCTGTCCTGAAATATGGATAACGGCGTCATTGATATCCTCATAGCCTTTGATGGAAGAAGATACTAAGTCTACCGCTTCCGTAATGGAGTTTGTGTTGTCCACTACCTCCTGAATCGCAGCCGTAAGTGCACAAAGGTCGTTGGCAGTCAGCTGGTTGCCTTCAGAAAGCTCTTCTAAGGATTTGTGAAGATTTTCAATCTGGGCAAATACACTTTCATAGGAAGAGCGGATTTCCGCTTCCCGCTGTTTGATTTCTTCGGAAAGCGCCTCTACGGCGGCTTTTTCCTTTTCTACGGAATTTTTTGCAAAATGAATACAGTTTATCGGCATGTTTGCACCATGAACGATGGCAAGCGCCATTTCCCGGCAGCTGTTATAACCGCAGGCGCCGCAGTTGATGGTGCGTTCTTCCTCCGTATGTTTGTTTAAAGCAAGGTAAGCCTCGTTAAACTGTTCCTTGGTGGCGTGGAACCTGCCTACATGGCGGTTTTTATTATATTTACAGATAAAGTCCTCTAATTTCAAGTCCCGGAAAGCATGGTTAAACTGCTTGAACCGTTCTTCACAGGAAAGGTTGTGGTTCCAGGGTGATTTTTTATCCTTGGAAGAAGCAGCCATTTTCTGCTCATGCAGAGCGAAGAGGATATCGTCGTCATCCGCTCTCGACGGGTCAGTGGCAGTTCCGTAAATACAGCCGGATTGGCAGTTCAGGGCGTCTACCATAAACGGAAGCGGTTTTTTGGCTTCTACCCGTTTGGCATATTCATGGAGAAAATGGTAGGCATGTCCCTCGCCCTCAATCTGGCGAATCATCACATCTTTTCCGAGGAAATACTCTACATTTTCCCGCAGACCGCCGGGGGTAGGATAGATAGAGCCTAAGCCGTATTCCATCTCATCCACTGCGTCATACTGTCTTAAGTTGACGGAGGAAAGCTTCTCCATCAGGTGGTTGAAGGTAACGTTATATTGAATCATGTTCCCGTTTTCCGGGCGGCTGATTTCGGATTTCTTGGCAATACAGGGACTTAAGAAAGCCAGAGTGTCCGATATCTTCATATATTTCTTTACATAGATAGCAGCGCACATCATAGGGCTGTGGATAGGCACCAGCTTGTCAATTAAAATTGGAATATATTTCTCAATATAATCTACGATGGCGGGGCAGGGCTGGGAGATACCTCCGGTAAAGTTATTCTGTTTGATATAGTTCAGATAACCCCAGGTAGTGATATCTGCTCCAAAACTAACGCTGATAATGTGGTTTACTCCTAAGCTCTTCAGGTAACCAAGTACGTGTTTATATTCTTTGGGATAATTAGCGACAAAAGCAGGCGCTACTAACAGAGATATTTTCTTTCCGCTCTTTAAGTCGGACAAAAATGCCTCGGTATCGTCTACATACTCTCTGGCATTGTGCGGACATGCCGTGATACAGCTGCCGCAGTGAACACAGGAGTCTCCGTCTACGGAAATAACATTTCTACCGTCTACGATAGATGATGTGTTGACACGAAGCAGGGGGCAGGCAGAGATACATTTGTTGCAGCCCATGCAATTATCGTTCGTAAAAACAAGACCTTTCGACATAATTGTGTTCCTCTCTTGAATTAGTACTTATTACTTATAATTATATAATATTTTTCGGATAAGTGAAACAAATTTATTATAAAAAAGTAAGAAATTTACATTTTTTTCATATAGTAGAAAAAAGAACCTTACGTGAGGAAAACATGAATTATTTATGGGCGTTTATGATACTCATCGGTGTGGTATTTGCGGCGTTTAACGGAAATCTGCCCGACGTCACTGAGGCGGCGCTTAATTCTGCAAAGGAGGCGGTAACGCTCTGTATTACCATGATGGGTGTAATGTCCTTCTGGGTGGGATTAATGAAAATTGCAGAAAAAACGGGAATTATCGCTGGTCTTTCAAGAAAGATGAATCCCATCCTGCGCTTTTTTTTCCCGGAGATTCCCAAAGACCATCCCGCCAACGAGTATATTGCAACCAATATCATTGCCAATGTATTCGGTTTAGGCTGGGCGGCAACTCCGGCGGGGCATTGAGTTATATTAATGATTAATTAGTTAAAAAATATCCGATTACCAATGTAAAAAATAACTAAAAGTTACTGTGTTTTTTGACCTACAAATTTGGTATACTTCCCCTAAGCAGAAAATTTGCATAATAAATTGCATTATTTTTACAGTATTTTATAGAATATGACAGGGGAGGAGGGAAAAGTTATTTGTTGTCTGATTAAATTTTCTGCGTAGACACATTTATGTAAAGTGTTTTTAGTGTACGTTAAACAAAATCAAAGGAACACTGACGAGAAGGTAGATTGAATCAACGAAGGAGGATACGTATGATATCAAAGTTACTTTTAAAAAGTAAAAAGGGTATGAAAAAAATAATAGCGGCAGCTATGGCTTTCTGTATTGTGGCGGCGAGTCCGGTTTATACTAAGCCGGAAGAGGTTCAGGCTGCACAGATGCACGACGCATTTACGATTACGAGGGATATGGGGGCAGGATGGAATCTTGGAAATTCTTTTGAATCTGAGTACAATGAAACATATTGGGGAAATCCGGCAACGACAGAGGAAATGATTCATAAAATTAAGGAAAAAGGATTTACAACGCTTCGTATACCGGTTCGGTGGGATGATAATTATTCTGACGCTTCGAGTTATACGATTAATGAGGCTTATCTGAACCGTGTACAGCAGGTTGTTAATTACGGGATTAACGACGGCATGTACGTTATCATTAATGTACATCACAATGATTTGCAGACCAAGGTCAGCACATACAGCTGGGAACAGCAGCAGGTGAAAGACGAGCTGACTGCAATCTGGACACAGGTCGGGAATCGTTTCCGTGATTATGGGGACAAGCTGATTTTTGAAGTAAACAATGAACCTCGATGCGGTGAAGACTGGGGTGGAAATACGGCTTACTACAACTGCGTCAATGAGTATAATGAGACTGCACGTGCAGCAATCCGTGCAACAGGCGGCAATAATGCGAAGAGACTGGTTATGCTTCCGACTTACTGCGCTTCTGCAGACGAGCCTAAGGTTGCCGGCTGGGAAAAGCTTTCCAACGATAATATGGTTGCCGTTTCTATTCACGCATATCTCCCGTTCCAGTTTGCCTATGAAGGCGAGCATACAACCTGGAATAGTGATGAGTACAACAGCTTAAGAAGTGTATTTGACCTTCTGAAAAGTACTTTCATTGACAAAGGGATTCCGGTTGTAATCGGTGAGTTTGGCGCAACGAATATGGGAAATACCTATGACCGTGAGCAGTATGCAGCAGCATATGGCGGTTTAGGGAAGGCGTATGGCATTCCATGTGTTTGGTGGGACAACAATCGGTTTGATTACGGAAAAGAAAACTTTGGTATTTTTGACCGTTCTTCTTATTCCTTTACATACAGCAATATAGCTGAGAATCTTGTAAATGCCTTCAAGGGTGGCTCTGGTGATGACGATGGAGACGATTATGTTTCTGTTTTCTGGGGTGAGTCAGGCGCTTCTTCCTGGGAGCAGGCGGTTTCTGTATTAACCGAAAAAAATGGAGGTTCCTTCAAGGGAAGTGACATTCTTTCTAACGGTTATTTCTATGTAGAATACAGCGGCGCTGAGAATCAGCTTGAGTTTATCCTGCAGAGCTGGTCCGGCGGCAATGAGTGGGCAAAGGTTTCCGTCAGCGAAACCGGCACTGCAAACGGTCATTACTATGCAAAATTCTCATACGATAACTGCGTTTCCGCTTTTGGCACTTCTGATTTTAGCAACAAGCTTGACCAGATTCATGTAGGCGCAAAAGATGATTGGATTACCGTATATTCCGTATGTTACTGCTATCCCAGATAAGCAGGGAACAGCGCTATGTTAAATTAAAAAAATAAAAATAGTTTCTGCCAGTAGGACAAGCCTGCTGGCAGTTTTTTTTGTTTTATTTTAGGAAACACTTTGTTCTCCAAATTAAGAAAATACTGCAGGACATGGATTCATATAGGACAGGCACGTGCCAATATAATAGAAAAAACAATAGCAGAGGTGTATGCGGATTGGACACGGATAAAATGAAAAATGTGGACGTAAAGACAGTAAAACGGGAGGAGCTTGCAGATATCAGGGAAGTGGAAGTAAATCAGGAAAAAGACAGGGAGGGACAGCTTAAGGATTATCTGGAACAGATTAAAAATCCCTATTGCTACAGATATGGAGAATATATTGTGAAAATACGGTTTGAGGATACCACGGTAACACTGACGGACCGTTTGCAGGAGCTTATTTTAAAAAATAATAGTAAGAGGGAACAGAATGGCTGAGGATACGTCTTATATGGCTGCCGGATATCTGCGTCTGTCAAAGGAGGATGTAAATTTGCGGACAGTAAAGGACAAGAAGGAAAGCAACAGTATTGCCAATCAGAAGGCATTAATCGTAAAGACATTGGAGAATATGCCGGACGCCGCCCTTTATGATATTTATATAGACGACGGATATACAGGGCTTAATTTTGACCGTCCCGGATTTAGGCGTATGTGTGAAGATATTTACAGCGGCAGGGTAAACATGGTTATCGTAAAAGACCTGTCAAGGTTAGGACGTGATTACATTGACGCCGGACGCTATGTAAAAAAGATTTTTCCCTCACTGAATGTCCGGTTTGTGTCGATACTGGACCACTTTGACAGCTTGACGGCAACGCAGGGCGATGTAAATCTTTTGATTCCGGTTAAAAATTTTGTCAATGACAGCTACAGCAGAGATATTTCCGGTAAAGTGAGGAGTCATCAGGAGGTCATGCGGGAGCAGGGGCTGTACGTCGGCGCCTATGTTGCATACGGTTATAAGAAGCTGGAAACAGACAGGAATAAAATCGTTCCGGACGAGTATGCCGCCGATATTGTGCAAAAAATTTATGACTGGAAATTGAAAGGCATGAGCTCTGCCGCAATCGCAGAGAAGCTCAACGGGCTTGGGACAGCCTCTCCTTCGGAGTATAAAAGGCAGTCTGGGAGCGGTTATAAAAGCGGTTTTCAGAAAAACAGGGTGGCAAAATGGTCGGCAGTTACCATTAACCGTATCCTGAGAAACAAAATCTATATCGGTGTGCTGGAACAGGGAAAACGTGAAAAAGTCAATTACAAATTAGATAAGGTTGTGGATAAGCCCCGGACCCGGTGGTCGGTAAAAGAAAATGCACATGAAGCAATCATCAGTAAAGCAGATTTTGAGAATGTGGAAAAACTGATGAAGCTTGATACCCGCACTTCCCCCCATGAAGAAACCTTGTTTCTGTTTTCGGGGCTGATGTTCTGCGGGGAATGCGGGCGCAGTATGGTAAGACGCTGTAACAGAGATAAGGATAAAAAGCGTATATTTTATATATGCTCCACCTATAACAAAGGAAAGGGCTGCAGCCGGCACAGCATACCGCAGCCTGCCATAGAAGATATTCTGCTGGATGCGGTCAGAAGGCATGTGGAGCAGTTTGCCGGAACGGAGGAACTTCAAAAAATAAGCAGGGAGAAAGAAAGCGGCTATCCTAATATGGCAGCCAATGATGAGGAAATCCTGGCGAAATATAAAGAATTGGCTTCCTGTAAACAGGTGGAAACGGCTTTGGACAGAGATTTGGCGGAGGGCGTCATTTCCTCAAAGGAGTACAGGCAGTTTAAGGAAGGCTTTCACCGTAAACGGATAGAAATAGAAGAAATAATTAAAAAATTACAGGAAGAAAAGGAGGCGGTTTTTAAGGAAGGACTGCTTGCAGACCAATGGATAGACAGCATGATAAAGACAGGCAGCATTACGGCGCTTTATAGGAGCACAGTGCTGTCATTGGTGGACAGAATCATCATTTATGAAGGAAACCGGGTGGAAATTACATTTAAGTATCAGGATGAATATGAAGTGCAGTGCAGAGCTTTAAAAACAGGTTCGGTATTGCCGGAAGAGGTGGAAAAAGATGGCTAGGACGGCGGAGCGTTACTTAAAAAATACCCGGCAGACAAGAGAAACCATAAAAATATATGCTGCCGGAAATTATTTAAGATTATCGGTAGACTGCGATTATACCGGAAGCGATTCTCTGGAAAATCAGAGAAAACTGGCACAGGAATATGCAGGCAGATATCCGGGTTTGAACATAGTGAGAGAATATGTGGACGACGGAAAAACAGGAACCGATTTTTCACGCCCGGCATTTAACAGAATGATAGCCGATTTAAAATCAGGGCGGATTAACTGTGTGATGGTCAAGGATTTATCCCGGTTTGGAAGGGAGTACATAGAAGCGGGAAATTATATTGAGAAAGTGTTCCCGCTTTTAGAGGTGCGGTTTATCTCCATTGTCGACGGGTACGACAGTGCGGATGGGGACTGCAGCAGGGAGCTTCTGCTTATTGCGCTGAAAAACCTGATGCATGAGATGTACGCGAAGGACATTTCAAAGAAAGTGGGAAGTACATTCCAAATGAAACAGGAAAGAAGAAGCTTCTACCGCAGCCCCGTCATTCCCTATGGATATCGGATGAATGAGGGTGGGACAAATTATATCATTTGTGAACAGACAGCTCCGATTGTAAAAGAGATATTCCGGCAGTGCAGCCGGGGAAAATCCATTTATGCAATCAGCAGATGGCTGTATGAAAACCGTATTCAGACGCCGCAGCAGTACCTTCAATCGGGAAGCGTGTACCAAGAGCCCCAACGGGAGCTAAAGGTATGGCAGTATTCTACCATCAAACGGATGCTGGAAAATCCGGTGTACCTGGGCAGTCTCGTAAGGCACAAGTCAGAGCAGAGTTTTTATGCAGAAAAAAAGTCTGCTTTTGTGCCGGAACAGGAGCAGATTGTCATGGAAAACAACCATGCGCCGCTGGTTGACAGGCAGATGTTTGAAGAGGTTCAGGGGAACTTAACCCGCAGGAAAGGGAAAACGCCTGCAGCAGGCTGTGACAAAGCTGTTGTCCCGGAAGAAAATGTATTTCAGGGGAAGTTATTTTGCGGTTCCTGCAAGGCAAATATGGTGAGGACATGCGCTAACCGCACCATCCATGGAAAACCCCTGCAATATAAAGTTTTCAGGTGCAGCAGCCATAGAAAGCATTACAGTATATGTGATACAAGACATATCACAGAGGAAATGTTATGCGATATTTTCTATCACACCGTGCAAAAGCAGATAAGCCTGACAGAGAAAATACAAAAGCAGGCGGAAAGGGCTGTCAGGGCTTCGTTTCAGGAAAGTTTAAAACAGACAGAGCATAAAAGACAAAGGGTCATCTATACGGAGAACCTTTTAGAGCGGGAATATATGGAGAAATATTCAGAATATGTGCAGAGCCGTATCACACAAGTGGAGTTTTTACAATATAAAAGCAGGTATGATGAGAAAATGCAGCACTGCAGGCAGCAGGAAACTGCGTATACTAAGGAAGAGAAAAGGAAGAAGGAATACCGGGCTGCGCAGCAAAAATCAATATCCGACTGGCTCTGCTTTGAAAATACAAAAGAATTGACAGCAGAAATGATTGAAATCTGTGTGGATAAAATAGAACTTTTTGCAGATAACCGGGTGGAAATAACATTAAAATACCAGGATTGTTTTCTCTGTGCAGATAGAGTTTCTGAATGAGGTACAGGGAAAAGGAGGATGATTCGCACTTGGCGGAGCGGAAGTGTCGGTCGGGGGAAACAGGGATGAGAGGTGTATGAGTATGATTCTGGCATTATATTTAAGACTGTCTAAGGAAGATGGCGATATGGCGGATGAAAGCAACAGTATTACAAATCAGAGGTACATTCTTCGCAGATATGCGGAGCAGAGAAGGGAATTTGCCGGTTATGAGATAAAAGAGTACGTCGATGACGGCTTTAGCGGCAAAAATTTTGAAAGACCGGGGATTCAAAGCCTTCTGGCAGATGTGAAAGCCGGCGGAGTGTACGGTATTATCGTGAAGGATTTTTCGCGTTTTGGCAGAAATTATATAGAAGCCGGAAATTACATAGAGAAGATATTTCCGCTGTTGGATATCCGGTTTATTGCGGTCAACAACGGTTACGACAGTGAGGACTACATAGGGACAGCGCCGGATATGGACACGGCTTTTGAGAATTTGATGTACGATTATTTCAGCGAGGAAAATTCCGTTAAAATTAAAAATGACCTGATGGACAGACGGATGCGGGGCAATTATATGGCTGACTTTGCAGCATTTGGCTACAAAAAATGTCCTTCTGACCATAACCGCATTATGATAGATGAAAAGGCAGCAGTGATAGTGCGCATGATATTTGAAAAATATGCAGAAACCGGTGTAAAGGCAGAAGTGGCGAGGTATCTGAATGACCAGGGCATTCCCACGCCCCAGACATATGCAGTGGAAAATGGCAGCAGCTATCAATGGAAGTACAGGGAGGGAAAAAAGCTGTGGAGCAGGTCTATTATAGGAAGAATTTTAAAAAATGAGATTTATATAGGAAATACAGTTTTTCACAAAAAGGAAGCCGCTGAGACCGGCTCAAAAAAATCAAAGTGCCTGCCCAAAGGAGAGTGGAAAATATGCGAAAACACCCATGAGCCAATCATACCGAAGGAATTGTTTGAGCTTGTGAACCGTAAGGATTTTGGAAAATCAGGCATTGGAAAACGGGACAGCGGGGAATATTTGGATAAAACGGTATACTGCGAGGGGGAGAAGCGAAAAAGAGGAAGTGCGGATTCTCCCATTAAGGGGTTGGTCAAATGCGGCGGCTGCAGACACAACATGCAGCGCAGGAACAGATTAAACGCCTCCTATTATTGCAGATATTATTATGAAGTCAGGCAGGAAACGTGCTGTTTGGAAAATGTAAGAGAGACGGAGCTCTTAGAACTTATACCATCTGCAATACGGCATCAGCTCATACTGGAAGGCGGAGAGGAAAAACTTCAGGATTTATACAGACAGCAGCTTCATCAGCGCATCAGAGGGCAGCAGGAAAAAAGGCGGCAGCTTCAGAAAAAGCTCCGGGAGCTTGCAGACACAAATTTTCTGGCGTACGAAAGCTATGCGAAAGGCGAAATGTCTGCGGATGAGTTCATACGGCAGAAAGGAGAGAACAATAAACAGATAGAGACATATCAAACGGAGCTGCAATATTCTAAGAGAAAGGAAACAGTTTCACTTGATGAAAAATACAGTTCGCTTTGTTTGGCAGAGAGAAAAGAAGTTCCCATAGATTTTACAAAAGAGGTGGTCAGACAACTTATCGCTTCTATCTATGTATATAGCGGCAAACGGGTTGAAATAGTTTTCAGGGTTTCTGCTCCCACATGCCTGAAACCGAAAGAAAAATGATAGAATAGCCTGTTTTTGCATCGTTGCAGGAAATAGGAGAAAAACTTAGTGTCATTTACTTAACTCAAGGAGGGCTAAAAGCAATGGAAAGCTTAGAGCAGTTAGAGGAAAGCAGGCGGAAGGAGGGCGGCAGAAAGGGGAAGGCAGTTCCCAAAGGCGTTGCCAGTACGGAAATGTGTACCTTTTTGATTCTTAATATTTCTTCCCTGCAGCTGATTCCTGTCAATGTGATTGCCTACCGCAGTCAGTACGGCAGTGTGAATCCTACGGAAATTGTGGGTCCCGCCATTGTGGCAACCATAATCAGCACAATTACCGCAGCGCTGTTCTGCAAGCTGATGGAGAAAAAAGTTTCCATTAAATAGAGAAATTTGTATGGACAGATGGAAAACAGAAAAAACAATTCTCTGCAAATAAAAATATATTTTGTTATTTGAGAAAAAATATTGCCCTGCGAATAAAAAATCCTTATAATTATAAGTAGGAGAGAATGAGAAATCATTAAAGGCAGGTGACGGAATGAAAAACAAAAAGATATTGATTGTGGATGATTTGAAATTAAACAGAATGACGTTTGCAGAGATTTTAAAGGATGAATATGACGCCATAGAAGCGGAGAACGGAAAAGAAGCGTTAGAGCTGCTTGCCGCTAACAGGTCGGAAATAGCTGCCGTCATTCTTGATTTGATTATGCCGGTGATGGACGGTTTTGGATTTTTGGAGGAATTTCGGAAAAATCCGGCGAATGCCAATCTTCCGGTGATTGTTTCCACCACGAATAACGTTGTAGAGACAGAGGAACGGTGCTTAGAGTTGGGGGCATGGGATTTTATTCCCAAGACCTTTCACCGGGAAGTGATTCGTTTCCGTGTCCGCAACGCCATTTACCGCAGCAAGCAGCACTTGTTAGAGTATGATAACCTCACGGGAATTTATAACAGACAGATGTTTTACCAAAAGACCCATGAGATGTTAGAGGAAAACCCGGAGGAAACCTTTGCCTTTATCCGTTTTGATATTGACCGTTTTAAGATGATTAATTCCTTTTACGGGGTGGCAGAGGGGGACCGCCTGTTAAAATATGTGGCAGGCGTCATCCGTCAGGCGGTCAAACCCTATGATTTGTACCAGTTTGGCAGAATCAATGCGGATGTGTTCGGCATCTGTATCGGCGTAAAGGATTCCGACGGGGCGATTTCTTTCGCCCAGTCCATCCATGAGAAAATGAAAAAGTATGAAAACCTAAACTGTTATCTGGAAACCTGCGCCGGCGTTTATATGGTTACGGATAACAGCATGGAACCCACGGAGATTTACGACAAGGCAACCATCGCTGCTAAGGAGTGCAAGGGAAAATATATGGTTCATGAAGCGCTCTACACGGAGAAAATGGGAGAGCAGCTCTGGGAGGAGCAGCAGATTGTCAACGAAATGGACCGGGCGCTGCGGGAAGAGCAGTTTGTAGTGTATTTTCAGCCAAAGTACGAGCTGGAGCATTATTCCCCCTGCGGGGCGGAGGCGTTAGTCCGTTGGAAGAAGCCGGACGGCACCATGATATCGCCGGGCAAATTTATTCCCGTGTTTGAGAAAAACGGTTTTGTCATTAAGCTGGATTATTATGTCTGGGAAAAGGTATGCCAGTTTATTCAGGAGGAATTAAAAGCAGGAAGGGACCCTCAGCCGATTTCCGTAAATGTATCACGGGTCAATCTTTACAATCCGAAGTTTCTGGAGTCTTTAATTGATTTGGTGGAAAAATACCGGATACCGCCCCGCTATCTGTATTTAGAGCTGACAGAAAGCGTATTTTCCGATGTGGAAACCGTAATTTTGCGGACGGTGGAATCTTTACATAAGGTAGGCTTTACCATATTGATGGACGACTTCGGCAGCGGGTATTCTTCCTTGAATGTGTTAAAAAACGTTCAGTTGGACGTGCTGAAAATTGACATGAAGTTTATGTCAAAGGGCGGAGAGGACAAGCGGGGAAGTAAAATTATCGAAGCGGTCATTAAGATGGCGGAGTCCTTAAAAATGCCTGTCATTGCGGAGGGTGTGGAGGAAAAACACCAGGTGGAGATGTTAAAGGCGCTGGGCTGCGATTACATTCAGGGCTATTATTTCTCCAAACCGATTCCCATGGAGGAATACCGCAGGTTAATTTCAAAAGAGGCATAAGAAAAGCAGTACTAAGCGGGCAGCGGGTATCATAAGATGGAATAACAGACTTTCCGGGGCAATATATATGAAAGTAATGATGTTTCTGTCTGATGTGATGATACCGCTGCTCATTTTTTGTATCGTGGGTTATGGGCTGTTGAGCAGGCATAATATTTATGAGGAATTTATCGAGGGGGCGAAGGACGGTTTTCACACGGTGATAGGCATTATGCCCACCCTAATCGGGCTGATGGTGGCGGTGGGAATACTGCGCGCCTCCGGATTTCTGGAATTTTTTGCGGGTATCTTTGCGGGTATCACCTCAAAAATCGGCTTTCCCTCCGAGCTGCTGCCCATTACCCTGGTGAAGATGTTTTCTTCCTCCGCTGCCACGGGGCTGCTTTTGGATATTTTTAAGGAATACGGGACCGATTCCCTGCTGGGGCGTATGGCGTCCATCATGATGAGCAGTACGGAGACCATTTTTTATACCATGTCGGTTTATTTTATGAGCGTCAAGGTGAAAAAAAGCCGCTACACCCTTGCCGGAGCATTGCTGGCAACCCTTGCCGGGACGGCGGCGAGCGTGGTGCTGGCGGGGAAAATGTGAGGCGGCGAGCGTGGTGCTGGCGGGGAAAATGTGAGGCGGCGAGCGTGGTGCTGGCATGGAAGATGTGAGGAGGTGAGCGTGGTGCTGGCATGGAAGATGTGAGGAGGCGCAGCCTCGCAGAAAACGAGGGGGAAAGGCAGGCGTGGCGATTTATTTTAGAAAAATATAAAAAACAGGTATTACTTTGGAAAAAACTGCATATAATAGTAAAGTAAAAAGAAAAAACGTGGTCGGCACTGTTTGTAACGCCCCGGAAATAGCGGGTTTTGGCGGGGATTTGACAAGCGGGGCAAAAAGTTCTATAATAAGGTTTGTAAAAATTAACGCGGGATGGAGCAGTCTGGAAGCTCGTCGGGCTCATAACCCGAAGGTCACAGGTTCAAATCCTGTTCCCGCAACTCTTTGAAGAAGTCTTAAAAGTGATATTTGCAGACAGGCAATATCCTTTTGAGACTTTTTTTATTTTGTGTGAGACGAATCCACGCTCCCGGACATCTAATCTATGTAAACAGTAAAAACTGTCAGCGCGCAAAAGACAGAAAAAAGCCGGTGGAAAGGACATTATGACAAAAGAACAGTTAGGAAAGTTAATCATAGCCTCGGAAGATACCATGTATCATGTGGCAAAAACTTTGCTGCAAAGCGATGCGGACTGCGGGGACGCCATACAGGAGGCAATCGTGAAGGCGTTTTCTAAGGTACATACGCTGAAAAAGGATTCCTATGCAAAGACATGGCTTATCCGCATTGTAATCAACGAATGCTACGCCGTCATGCGCAGGGAAAAAAGAGTGGTATCTCTGGAAGCTTATACCATGGAAGAGCAGGCGAAAGAGCGGGAGGATTATTCCGATTTATATGAGGCGGTCAGCAGGCTTCCAAAGGAGATGCGGCTTTCGGTAACGCTTTATTATATGGAAGGCTACAGTGTAAAGGAGATTGCAGCGATGATGGATACGACGGAAAGCGCCGTAAAAAATCGTCTTGCACGGGCAAGGTCAAGAATCCGGCTGGATTTGGAGGAACAGGTGCAGTAGAGGGCAGGCTTTTGCTCCGGGAGAGATAGCTTTTGAAAGCGAAGGCTTTTGAAAGTGAAGGGCAGGCGGCAGCTTTGAGTTACAGATGTTTTTTTCAGAAAGGTGGATATATTTTATGAGATTAGAGGATTTAGAGCAGGAATTTCCTGAAATGCCGGAGGAAATGCGGGCAATGATAGAACGGGAAGTAGACAAGCAGACAAAGCAAAAGACAGTAGTTACCTATAAAAGAAGAAAAAAGATGGCGAGAAAAGCCCTTGTGGCGTCTATGGCAGCCGTACTGCTGTTAGGAACTACGGTATTTGCAGGGGTGATTTTCCAGATGCGCAGCGAAAAAGTAGGAAAATATGCGGTGCGGACGAAGGTGGAAGGGAACGGGGAAAACCTTCCGTCGACAGAACAGGTGACAGAAACAGAGCAGAAGATTCCGAATGTAAAATTAGAAGTTTCTTATCTGCCGGAGGGAATGGTGGAGACAGAGACGGGAAAATACAGCTATCAGGATAATCTGTATCACGGAGGCGTTTCTGTGGTTTTCTACCGCATGGATACCGGAGATAATCAGTTTGATATGCTCACCACAAATGTGATTTCTGCTGAAGATATTAAAGTAGGAGATTATGATGGGACGTATTTAGAAATGGCAGACGCCGTTTCCGGGGATTCCGAAGTGACAAAGCGTATCTATGTGGCATATACGGACGTGCATTATGTGATGGAACTGTATGCAGCCCCGGACGTTTCGAAGGAAGAAGCGCTGAAAGTCGCTGAGGGTATCCGATTGATTCCCACAGAGGAAAATGACGGGGAAAATATTGTAAATGATTATAACTGGAGCGAGTATCTTGCGTCTCTGCAGGAAGCTGAGGATGTGACGTTTGATGAGAATATTTCCGTGGCTGCCTCTGAGATGAAAAATACCCATAAAATCGGGGAAACCTTTGCCGTATCAGGGGAAAAAGTTACCGGAATCGAGACCGGGACGGGCAGCCTGACAGTCTGTGTTTCAAAGGTGCAGGTTTTGGATAACATCAGTCTTTTAAATCCTTCTGTTATGGACGAAGATGCCGCAAAGGCTCTGGCAGAGGAGACGGACGAAGCGGGCAGTCTGCTTCCGGCTAAAATTAATTATGTGAAATACGGGGACGGCGTCAACACGGTGGATGAAATTGTTGCCACCAGAGAAGTACCCCAGAAGCTGGTGTATGCTTCGGTGGAATATACTAATACCTCAGACGTGACTTTATCAGAAGTAATATTTTTCGGAAGCCTCTGTAAAATTGTGGAAAACGGAAACAGAATGGAAATGTACCGTGGAAAACTGCCGGACGCAACAAAAGACTGGGACGGAGCTTCGATTTTGGGGCAGGCGCATATGCAGGAAATGTGGTATTACGACGTGCATGGCGGAGAGAGAGGGAATAATTATATCCCATCTATCGCGCCGGGTGAAACAGTAACCGTCCATATGGCATGGCTTGTGCCGGAGGAAGAGTTGGGCTGTCTTTATCTGAATTTAGATACCTACAGCGGTTCCTATGAATTCAGTGACAGCGCACTGCAGATGGGATATGTGGATATCCGCCAGTAAAAGTGTGCAGATACCCGTCGGCATAAAGAGAATATGGGATTTTAGAGTGTTTCAGGGAAGCGATGATAAGGAAGAACCGATATCGCTGCCCTGGAACACTTTTTTTGGAAAGATTAAGAAGGTCGGTGAAATTGTCAGAAACAGTTGTATTTGAAAAAATTTCATACTATAATTTTACTTATTAGAAAATCTTATACAAGGAGAAAGTTATTGATTTAGGTAACTAAGAGGATAGTACGATGAAATATAAAACAACGGATGAATTGGAACATTTTGAATTTCAGGACGCCTGCATTGCAGAGATGCGGGTGTCAAACGGAGTATTTACCATGCTTCTTGACAATGTAAAGATTCTCCCGGAAAACAGCTGTAACCGCGATATCCGTAAAATGCGCACCAACCAGCTGCTTTTCCGTATCAGTGAGGCGGCGGTGGAAACCTTTGTGGAAGAGGGATATCAGGTCTACGATGCAGACGGCAATATCATGCGCCGGGAGGCGGACCGCCCGGTGGCGCCGGAGCAGTATGGCGAGATTTTCAAGGAATTAGAGGGCTGCGTTCTCTATGCCGTTGAGAAAAAGGACGGCGCTTACGAGATTTCCATTGATACGGAGGACCACACCTTTTTCCTGCGGGTTGCGGGAGAGAGTGACACCGAGGAATGGGAACGTTTCATGAATTTAGAGGAAGCATTTTAGAGGGTTTTGACCTGGAGCAGTAATAATGACGGAAGAGAAAAACAGGCTTTGGACGAAAAATTTTACACTGATTACTTTGGGGACGGTGGTTTCCCTGCTGGGAAATTCCATTGCGGGGTTTGCCTTGGGGCTGCTGGTGTTAGATTACACCGGTTCGACTTTTTTATATGCCCTTTACGCCGTAACCTACAACCTGCCGAAGGTGGTGGCGCCTACGCTGGCAGGTCCTTTTCTGGATAAATACTCCAGAAGAAAAACAATTTACACCTTAGACTTTACCAGCGCGGCATTATACGGCATTTTTGCCTGGCTGATTATCAGCGGATATTTTAACTTTGGGTTTCTCATAGCGGGCTGTCTGCTGCTTGGAACCATTGACAGTGTTTATCAGGTGGCTTTTGAGAGCTTTTATCCCATGCTGATTTCGGAGGGAAATTATACCAAGGCGTATTCCATACAGAGTACGTTAGAGAGCCTTGCAACTTTTGTGGTGCCCCTGTCGGCTTTTTTGTATAATCTGATTGGAATAGCGCCGCTTTTTTTGATTAATATGGCAACCTTTTTTGTTGCGGCGGTGATGGAAACCCAGATAAAAAAGGAAGAGGTGTACGTCAGACAGGATAAAGAAAGCTTTGGGCTTGCACAGTATAAAAAGACCTTTCGGGAAGGTGTGGATTACCTCAGACAGGAGCGGGGGCTTTTGGCAATTACGGTTTATTTTATGGTCAGCGCCGCCAGCGGCGGAGCCTTTAATACCATTGTGCTGCCTTATTTTAAGCTGAATTATCAGAACGGCGAGTATGTCTACATGTTTACCATGGGATGGATGATGGTGGGGCGGCTTATCGGCGGCGCAGTGCACTACAAGCTGAAATTCCCTGTGGATAAAAAATTTACCATCGCACTGTTTGTCTATGTGTTTAATGCGCTGGTGGACGGCTCGATGCTGTACCTGCCTCTGACTGTGGTTATGGCGCTTTGTTTTATAGACGGCATTTTGGGGGTGACTTCTTACAATATCCGCATTTCTGCCACCCAGAGCTATGTGCCGGATGAAAGAAAAGGGCGTTTTAACGGTATTTTTCAGATGGCGTTTACCACGGGAATGCTGTTAGGACAGTTTTTCTCCGGGGTATTTACCTTATTTTTGCCGGAGAGAACAGTTGTAAGCGGCTTTATGATACTGAATTTAGCGGCAGCAGTACTGATTATGGGAAGAAACAGAGCGAGCGTGAAGAAAATTTACAACCGCCGGGCATAGCGGAGGAAAAGTTCGAAGAGCTGTCTGCAGCGGTCAGGCGGGATTCGGGAATGGTGCCGTTTGGAACAGGTATGTTATTTTAAGGAAATTTATTCAGGAGGCAGTGGAGATGACAAATACAGAACAGTTTTTGCAGATGGTAAAGGAAAGCGATAATATTGTATTTTTTGGCGGGGCGGGCGTCTCTACCGAGAGCGGCATCCCGGATTTCCGCAGTGTGGACGGACTTTATAACCAGAAATACGATTATCCGCCGGAGACGATTTTAAGCCATTCCTTCTATATAAAATATACGGAGGAATTTTACCGCTTTTACCGGGATAAAATGCTCTGTCTGACGGCGAAGCCCAATATTACCCATGAAAAATTGGCGCAGTTGGAGGCGGCGGGAAAGGTGAAGGCAGTTGTCACCCAGAATATCGACGGGCTGCACCAGATGGCGGGCAGTAAGAAGGTATTAGAGCTTCACGGCAGCGTCCACAGAAATTACTGCAGGAAATGCGGCAGGGGATTTGACGCAGAATATATCTTAAACAGTACCGGAAAAGTGCCTCTGTGCGATGAGTGCGGCGGCGCTATTAAGCCGGACGTGGTGCTCTATGAAGAGGGCTTAGACCAGCAGACCTTAGAGGAAGCGGTATTTTACATCAGCCATGCGGATATGCTGATTATCGGCGGAACATCCTTAGCGGTATACCCGGCGGCGGGACTGATTGATTATTACCGGGGGAATAAGCTGGTGCTCATCAATAAGTCCACCACACCGATGGACAGCCGGGCGGATTTGCTGATACAGGCGGGACTTGGGGAAGTGTTTGGACAGATTACGGTGTAGGAAGGGAGATTTTAGATATGGATAGATATGAAGTGGGAGATATTGTGCGCTTAAAAAAGCAGCACCCCTGCGGCAGCAGTGAATGGGAGGTTCTGCGGGTAGGCGCAGATTTCCGGCTGAAATGCTTAGGCTGCGGACATCAGGTAATGCTGGCGCGGAAATTAGTGGAGAAGAATACAAAAGAAATTCGGAAAAAAGAAGCTTGAAAATGGATGTGCTTTTAAGGTCTTATGGATAAAATTTATCTATAAGATCTTTTTTGGATAAAATGCATTGACACGCATAGGATGAACTAATACCATAGTCATAGAATTATTGTGCACAAAATTCGGGAGTAAAATACAGAAAGGTGATAAAGTGAGTGATGAAAGAAAGAGTTATGAAATTGCAGTGTGCAATGAAAAGAACCTTAGCAGCAGGGGCGTTGTTTGTGGGAATGTGCCTTTTGACAGCCGCGCCGGTTCTGGCGGGGGAGATTCCTGCAGATACAGATGAGGCGAAGGTGGTTCAGATTGCGATTCCCGATGAAAACGGGGAATTGCAGTATTATACAGGAGAGGAAGCACAGAGGCTGTATGATGAGATACAGGAGCAGACGGAGGACAAATTGCCGGAGACGGTTGATACTCTGCCGGAAACTGCAAAAATCTCATTAAAAGAAAACACAGCAGTGCCAAGCGGTATGTTTACTTATAAATATCGTTTTGTGAAATCCCGCAGCGGTACGGTGTACGGAAAGCCGGAGAGAATCACAAATTATCTAAGAAATCAGACCAGCGTGAGCCAGTCAATGAGCATATCCGCATATACACAGAAAACATGGTCCATTGACACCACGCTGACAGGAAAATACAAAGACGCATTTTCGGCGGCAGTGGGTGCAGGGTGGCAGAATACAAGCACTTTTACAACGGAATTAACCGTCAATGTTCCGTCGAAACGGCGCGTCTGGCTGGAATTTCAACCCAGATACCAATATGTAAAAGGTGAAGTGCAAAAGTATTATGTTACCAGAGGACCGAGAAAAGTAATGGTGATTCAGGAGCGCAAGGCAGTCTATTCCAAAAGTCCGAAAACGGTTAATGTAAAATTAGGTAAAAAAAGAACAAAGGGACCGGACGGAATATATACATGGAAGGAGGACAGAAACTATAGATGAGGAAAATAGCAGGTGCAATACTTATACTTAGCGCGGCAGTTTTATATGCAACAGAATGTATCGAAAGCTCTCTTATCTGCCTGGAAATGGCGATTCGGAAATTTGGAGTTCCGCTTCCGGTGGTGAACAACTGGGTTTTAGTGGGATTTGCCATTGTTTTATTTCTTATGGGGCTGTTCTTCCTATTTTGGAAGGAAAAAACAGAGCCGCCAAAAGAAGAAAAAGAAATTCAAGAAAACTCTTGAAATCCTGGGAATTGTATGGTAAAGTAAGTACTCGTGATATATTAAAATTCCTTGCTCACCAGACTGCAAGATGGCGGGCCAGAGACCAAAAGGAGGAAAATTCGCATGAACAAGTATGAATTAGCACTCGTTGTCAGTGCAAAGATCGAGGACGATGCGAGAACAGCTACAGTAGAGAAGGCAAAAGAGTACATCACTCGTGCCGGCGGTACTGTAACAGAAGTAGAAGAGACTGGAAAGAAGAGATTAGCTTATGAAATCCAGAAGATGTCAGAAGCTTACTATTACTTCATTCAGTTCGACGCAGCTTCTAATGTTCCAGCAGAAGTAGAGCGTGATGTTCGTATCATGGATAATGTTCTTCGTTTCTTATGCGTTAGAAAAGACGAGAAATAGAGGGAAAATACATGAATAAAGTAATTCTTATGGGACGCCTGACCAGAGACCCGGAGGTACGTTACTCCCAGGGAGAGCAGGCAACCGCCATTGCAAGATATACCATTGCAGTTGACAGAAGATTTAAAAGAGATAACGACCAGCAGACCGCTGATTTTATACAGTGTGTTGCTTTCGGACGTCTCGGAGAATTTGCAGAGAAATATCTCCGCAAAGGAACCAAAATCGCAGTGACCGGACGTATTCAGACCGGAAGCTATACCAATAAGGACGGACAGCGGGTATATACCACAGATGTTGTTGTGGAAGAGTGTGAATTTGCAGAGAGTAAGAACGCCAGCAGCGGTGACAACTCCGGATTTACACCGGCGGACAGACCATCACCCAGCAGTGCAGCAGGGGATGGCTTCATGAACATTCCGGATGGAATTGATGAAGAGTTACCATTCAATTAAGTTTAACAGGAGGTAATTATCATGGCTTTCAATAAAGCAGCAGACAAAGAAGGCGCTCCAATGAAGAGACGCCCAATGCATAGAAGAAAAAAAGTTTGTGTATTCTGTGGAAAAGATAACGTTATCGATTACAAAGACACAAACAAATTAAAGAGATACATCTCTGAGAGAGGAAAAATTCTTCCTCGCCGTATCACAGGAAACTGTGCAAAACATCAGAGAGCGCTTACTGTAGCAATCAAGAGAGCGCGTCACGTAGCTTTAATGCCGTATGTATGTGAATAAATTCACCGTGAATAAATTCACAACGAATAAACTTAAGTAAATAATATGAGTTTGGGACCATCTATCTTCGGATAGATGGTCTTTTTTGATTTACAGAAAATTGCAGCGTCTGCCACATTCGGTCAGAAGCTGTAATAAATTCGGTTGAATGTAATTTTTAGGAGTGTCATGTAGTCATTGTGTTTCTGAAAAACCGGGAAAAAGGAGTGTGACACCGGTTGCGTAAATCTGGAACGAATTTTAGTGGAAGAGTTTGGGTACAGAAAAATGATTGTGCAAAATAGATAAAAATAATGCTGAAAAAATGGAGAATCCGTCAGTTGCACAACAAAACCTCTATATAATATAATAAGATAAAGCAAACGGTTGCGCAATGGAAGCGCAACAGGGAATGAGAAATAAAATGCTCATGGGAATGCAAAAAAGGAATTGGAGGTAATTTATGAAAAGAGGGACACTGAAACGGATACTTGCCGCTTCTCTGGTGGCAGCTATCACGGTGACAAGCGTTGGCGCATCAGAGCTGACCGTCAAGGCGGAGAACGTATCTACGCAAATTGAAAGCACAGAAGTTGCGCAGATAAGCACGGAATTAGAAGAAATGGAAACCGCTGCGGGCATGGAGCAGGAAGCGGACAGTGAGACGAGTGAAACATCCGGGGATGTCCGGGGAACGGATGCGGCTGCCGAGACAGAAACAGCAGAGAAAGCAGCGGGCACAGAAGAACAGCAGATGGAAGAGACAGAAGAAACGGAGACTAAGAAAACAGCCAGTGACACAGAGGCTTCTGAAACAGCAGAGGGAATAGAAGAGGACGAGGATTTAAAGGCGGCGGATAGTGAGAATCTCTTTGTGGACGGGGACTTGGGAGACGATACAGACGATGACTTGTGGGCAGGAAACTGGAACTTTGGAGATAATGACGATACATGGACTGTCCTAGGGGATAATCCTATTGCATATAGCGAGTGGGCTGCCAATGGTACAAGCAGTGGATTGGGGGTTTCCTTTTACAATGTGACGGACACGGCAACGATTACAATGTACCAGAAATTCGCTTCCTTAGAAGCAGGCAGCTATACCGTTACCGGATATACAAAAGATACCAACAATACAGATGGTACTATCCAGGGTTATTTTGAATCTGTAAGTACTACTTCTGAAAATACCCATTCTATCGAAAAAGATAATTTTACCCAGTTTGAATTTCATTTTACCGTAGACGAGGCAAAGACAGATTACAAGGTCGGCTTTCTCATTACAGCGTCCAATGGAGCATGGGTATGCTTAGACACCCTCTCCCTCACCAAGGACGCCTCCGAGGAAGAACAGAAAGCCAAAGCGGTATCTGATTTGAACGATTTAATCACAGCCTGCGAAGAATTGAACGAGGCAGATTATACTGCAGACAGTTACGCGGCATTACGGACCGCCCTTACTTCTGCAAAAGCAGTCTATGATGATGCGGAAAATAAAACCTTGGCAGAGGTAAAAGCAGCTATCACAGCCTTAGAGACAGCAAAAAAAGCATTGGTGGACGCAAGCATTGTGGACACAGGTGCGGACGGTATCTTTGTGGATAAGTTAAATCTTTCCGAAGATTTCATCAAAGGTGTGGATATTTCCTCCTACATCAGCGAAACAGACAGCGGTGTGATATACCATGGCTGGAACGGCGAGACGTTAGACGGCGCAGGATTTTTCAATTTATTAAAGGATTCCGGTATCAACTGGGTGCGTATCCGTGTATGGAACAATCCCTATGACGCAAACGGCAACGGCTACGGCGGCGGAAACAACGATATTGAAAAAGCTGCAGAGATGGGAGAGCTGGCAACAGCCGCAGGACTTAAGGTATTAATTGACTTCCACTATTCAGATTTCTGGGCTGACCCGGCAATGCAGGCATCGCCGAAAGCATGGGAAAACATGACGGTAGATGAAAAAGCGGCTAAAGTGACGGAATTTACCAAGAGCAGTCTGGAGTATTTGCATGAGCGTGATGTGGATGTCCGCATGGTGCAGATTGGAAATGAGACAAATAACGGTATCTGCGGAGTATCAAACACCGACAGCAACGGCAATGCAGACTGGAGCAACAGTGCAAAAATCTTTAATGCGGCAGCAGCCGGGGTACGTGCCTACGAGGACGAAGCGTTTGGCAGCGACGTGACGGACGGCAGCGAGGTTATGGTAGCGGTTCATTTTACAGAGCCGAATACCGGAATACAGAAAGATATAGCAAAATATCTCAGTGATAATCAGGTAGATTATGATGTATTTGCTACCTCTTATTATCCGTTCTGGCATGGAACCTTGGATAATTTGAACAAGGTATTAAGCAACATTGCAGAAACCTATGGCAAAAAAGTAATGGTGGCGGAGACGTCTTATGCTTACACCTATGAGGACGGCGACGGTCATGAGAACAACGTCCGTGCAGGAAATGCAGGCAGTCTGGACTTAAATTACAATGTTTCCGTACAGGGACAGGCGGATTCCTTAAGCAGTATCATGGAAACCGTAAGTGAAACGACAAACGGTATCGGTATGTTTTACTGGGAGCCGGCATGGATTCCGGTGCAGGAATACAACGCTGACGCAGCAGATGCGGAGGCAGTGCTGGTTTCTAACAAACAGAAATGGGAAACCTACGGTTCCGGCTGGGCTGCAAGCTATTCGGCAGAGTATGACCCTGAAAATGCAGGCAGATATTACGGCGGAAGCTCCTGGGACAATCAGGCATTGTTTGACCATAGCGGAAACCCGTTAGCGTCATTAAATGTATTCAAATATGTAGAGACAGGCGCAACCACCACCGTGCGCCCGGATGTGGTAAAGAGCTGCTCCGTGGTATTTGTCAAAGGGGAAGCATACCAGATGCCGGAGACGGTAACGGTTGTTAATAACGACGGAAGTACAACGGAGGCGGAAGTAACATGGAATGCGGAGCAGGTAGCGGCATTAGGAGAAATCGGCAGCTGTACGATAACAGGTACGGCAGCAGGCTTAGAGGCAATCTGCAACGTGGAAATTTTACCTGCCAATTCACTGGTAAACGGAGATTTTGAGGCTGGTTTAGGAGAAGGAAACGGCTGGACCATAAATGGCGATGAAAATGGATTGATTTTTATTGATACAACAAATGTAAAACGGGGCAGCAAAGCGTTAAAATTTGACGCATACAGCAACACCATAAACGGCGTTACCATAAGTCAGACCGTCACTGGATTAAAATCAGGTATCTATGCCTGTTTTATGAATGTGGAAGGCGGAGGTGAGGAAGGCAGCTATACCATTTCCATTAATGCAAAGGGAGAAAATGACGCAGGAACAGACACGGCAGATTTGTTGGGCTGGCTGGTCTGGGACAAGGCGGAGGTTACCGGCATTAAGGTGGCAGAGGGCGGAAGCGTCACTGTTACCATCGGCATTACCACAACGGCATTGGAAACATGGGGAAGTATTGACGACGTATTTTTATACCGGGTAGGCGATTTAGAAAGCTATGCTATCACCTACGAATTAAACGGCGGAGAAAATAATGCGGAGAACCCGGCTTCTTATAATGAGACAGAAGAAATTGTTTTAAAAGACCCGGTACGCAGCGGATATACCTTTAAGGGCTGGTATACAGACGCAGCTTTTACAAATGCGATTACAACGATTCCGAAGGGAACCACCGGAGCCATCACTCTTTACGCAAAGTGGGAGAAGAATGCGGAAGAAGAGGTTAAGGCAGTAAAGATTACCTTAAATAAGAAAAAAGCAGGTCTGGTAAAGGGAAAAACTGTGACCTTAAAGGCAACAGTGACGCCGGATAATGCGTCAAACAAGGCAGTGACATGGAGCTCCTCTAATACCAAGGTTGCCACGGTAGACAGCAACGGAAAGGTAAAAGCATTAAAGCTTGGAAAAGCCACCATCACAGCAACGGCGGCGGATGGCAGCGGAGTAAGCGCATCCTGTCAGATTACCTGCGGTTACAAGATTACCTATAAGCTGAACAAGGGAACCAACAATGCAAACAATCCGTCCGTTTATTATAAGGAAAAAGTAACCTTAAAGAAGCCAACCAGAAAGGGCTATACCTTCCAGGGATGGTACACGGATAAGAACTTTAAAAAGAAAATTACCAGTATTTCCAAGAGCAGTAAGAAAAATATTACCGTCTATGCAAAATGGAAAAAGGTAACGGTGGGGCAGGCATCCTTAGCGAAGGTAAGCAGCGTGTCAGCCTTGAGTATGAAGATTACTGTCAACAAAGTATCCGGGGCAAAAGGATATAAAATTATGTATTCTACGGATAAGAATTTTAAGAAGAATGTAAAGACAGTGACTACTACAAAAACCTCAAAAACCATCAAGGGGCTGACAAAAGGAAAGACCTATTACGTGAAGGTTCGTGCATATAAAGTAGATTCTACAAACAGTAAGGTTTATGGCAAGTACAGCGCAGTAAAGAAAGTAAAAATTAAAAAGTAAACTGGAAATGTCCGGGAGTGCAGAGCTTCCGGACATTTTTTGACTTCTGATGACACGGATTTATTCAAAACGTAAAGAAATTAATATATTGACATTTTTGCGCAATCTACATAAAATAAAGATAAGAGCAAAAACCGGAAGTTACTTTAAAAATTATGCCCGAAAAACCAATTATCATACATGGCGGGAAACATGCTGTGTAGTCAGGAATTTGCAGAGGGGAGGCAGTGGCATGGCAAAATTTAACGAGCGGGGCGCCGGGAGAAAACAGGCGCTTACGGCAGAACAGATTTCAGAGATAAAGGAGCGCCGCAAAGCGGGGGAAACACTGACCGCATTGGCGGAGGAATACGGCGTTTCCCGTCAGACACTTTCTTCCTATCTGCACCGGAAGGAGACAGAAAATGAACAGATTTACCGCACAATAAAGAAATGGGCGGAACTTAATCGCAAATTTCGCGGCATTGACGTGGGCGAGTATCAGATGCGTATGGATTTCATGTGCCAGGAGGAACTCTGCACTACCATCCTCATAGATTTTAGGAGACAGCGGATTGCGGTACAAAATGAGACGGAGGATTTGATTCACCGTGCCTTTGGCATTAAGGCAAAGCCCACCTGGGAGGACTTTGAGGAGTTTCTGGAAAGCCGCTGTTTTCCGAGAACCAGGGAACATCTGAGGCTGGTGCTTGAGGATGTGGGGGTGGATTCCTATGACCCCCTTGCCATTGTGGAGAAAACAAAGGGACGGATGGCAGAGGATTTCCAATGGCTTAAGATTTCTTATTACAGCCCGGCGAAATAAGACGGTGCAGGTCGGGGAGGCGGTAACATGCAGACGATAGAGATTTATGAGAATCAAATAGAAACCGGGATAGAGCATTCTTCCAAGGGAAATCAGCTGAAATGGCAGCAGGAGGGCTGGTGGTACAAGGCGGATGCCTTTGGCTTTGAAAGTCTGGCGGAGGTAGTGATATCCCGGCTGCTCTGCAGTTCTAATATAGAAAATGTTGTGGAATATGAGCCGGTGGTAATCCGTTACCGGGGAAACGCATACCGGGGGTGCCGAAGCAAAAATTTCCGCAGAGAGGGGGAGGAGCTGATACCCTTAGAGCGGCTGGCGAGAAACTGTACCGGTTTTGGGCTGGCAAAGCAGCTTGCCCACATAGCAGACACCGGGGAGCGTATCCGTTATACGGAGGAACTGGTGCGCAATGTAACCGGACGGGAGGATTTTGGCAGTTATCTGGCAAAAATGCTGGAGATAGACGCTTTTTTCCTGAATGAGGACCGCCACACCAACAACATAGCGCTGCTCTACGATACGGCGTCAAAGGAATACCGCCTCTGCCCCTTTTTTGACATGGGCTTATCCCTTTTTTCAGACACAAGGGAGGCGTACCCGATAGAAGAAGATTTTGCCGCCTGCCGGAAGAAAATTACGGCGAAGCCCTTTGAGCGGGATTTTGATGAGCAGTTAGATGCGGCGGAGGCGGAATACGGCTGTCATCTGAAATTTGATTTCCCACCGGAGAAAATGAGAAAACGGGTGGAAGAGATTTATAAAGGACTGCCCTTAAAAACAGGAGAAGAGGATTTGACGGGATACAGTCCGGCGGAGATGGAGCGGGTAAAGCAAGTGTTGGCTTACCAGGCGGGAAAATATGGTTATTTGTTTTCCTAATTCCTAAATTTTTATGAAGAATGCGGCGGGTGGGTTGGATTTTCTTCTCAAATCGTATAATATGAGTTGAGACATGAGCGGGAGAAAGCATATCCGCAAATATCAGCAAGGGTATAAGCGGAGAAACATATCCGCAAATGTCAGCAAGGGGCATAAGCGGAGAAACATATCCGCAAATGTCAGCAAGGGTATAAGCGGGAGAAAACATATCCGCAAATATCAATAAGAAACAGTAGCAGCAGGAGGGGCAGATGAAGAGAAGAATAGGTGCGGGCATCCTGGCGGCAGCCGTTTTGTTTTTAGCGGCAGGCTGCGGCGGGAAGGACAACAGCGATACAAAAGAGCCGGTTCGTTCCACTGAGACGGAAACCGTGTTAGAGGAACTGATTTTGGCAGCGGAAAAGGACGCTCAGCAGAAAGTGATGGCGGAGGAATACGCAGAGAAAACGGAATTGCCGGAGCTGGCGGCGTTTTTGACGGACTACTATCAGATTCCGGAGGAATACCTGCCGGAGACCAGATATTATTATAATTACAGGGATTTAAACGGGGACGGCGCAGAGGAGATGATTGTGCTGACCATCGGGGAAAGCACTTCCACCTCCAGCGGAGAATGCGTGCTGGTGTTAAGCGGTGGAACGGAATTTACGGTAATCGGAGATTTTCGGAATGCCCGCACCCCCGTGGTGGTCAGCGAGGAAAAGACCAACGGCTGGTATGACCTGATTTACCCGGTTTACGGCGGAGGGCAGGATACCGGATATCTCCGATGCACTTACCAGGGGGAAAACGGGTATCAGTGCAGCGAAGAGAACTTTCTGGAAAAGCTGGAGGGAATTTCCGGCAGCAAGGTGCTGGCAAACAATCTGATTGACGATATGGACAAGGGGAATTATATGACCTTAGCTCCCGCAGAAGAGGAAAAATAGTGTACGGACATGTATCCTGCGCAGTTTTGCCAAATAGAAATGCGTCAGCACATTAGAAAAACAAAATATTGTGGTTTTATAAAAAAGTCATACACGATTTTGTGTATGGCTTCTTTATTGAGAGGTTTTTTCGGAAAAATGCTTTATATTGGGGGGGTAAAATGCTATAATTGAAAAGTATCCGAAGTTTCGGGTTTAGGAGAGATATATGAAGAGCAATAAGATAAAATTGAAGGGAAAACTTCGAACCTATTATTATCTGCCGCTGCTTTTGACTTTGTTTCTGGTATTTATCAATATCGGGGTCTATGTGGAGGATATAAAAACAGGCGCCCTGTTTTCTGCATTTGTGCTTCTTTATTTTTTAGTTATGCTTTTGGCGGGAATGCGGACGAAGCCTCTTTTGATGAATGAGATGGTGAATTTTGCCACCCAGTACGGAAGCGTACAGAAGCAGCTGCTCAATGAGTTTGAGATACCCTATGCTTTGGTGGACTACAATGCCAAGATTTTGTGGGTCAATGAGCAGTTTACGGAACTGACGGGAAAGGGAAAGAACTATCATAAATCCATCACCACGATTTTTCCGGCGCTGACGAAGGAGCTGTTACAGCGCAGCGAGGGAGAGGAAGAGGTGGATGTGACCTTTCAGGAGCGCAGCTACCGGAGTTCTTTAAAAAGGATTTATTTTGGTCCCATTGTAGAAGACAGCAGTATTATCGGCTTAGACGACGGCACCGAATATCTGACGGCGGTCTATCTCTTTGATGAGACGGAATTAAAGCGTTATATTAAGGAAAAAGAAGAACAGAAAATGGTGGCAGGTCTTGTCTATATAGACAACTATGACGAGGCGCTTGACAGCATTGAAGATGTAAAGCGTTCCCTGTTAGTGGCGCTGATTGACAGAAAGGTCAATAAATACTTTACGGAAATAGACGCGCTGGTGCGGAAGATAGAAAAGGATAAATATTTTGTGGTATTTAAGCACAAATATTTAGCGCAGCTGCGGGAGAACCGTTTCAGTCTGATTGAGGATGTCAAGACTGTAAAAGTAGGAAATGAGATGGCGGTGACCTTAAGCATCGGTATCGGTGCGGACGGCGTCAGCTATACCCAGAATTATGAGTATGCCCGTATGTCCATAGACCTTGCCCTAGGACGCGGCGGTGACCAGGTGGTGGTAAGGGAAGGCGAAGAGGTTTCTTACTACGGCGGCAAGACCCAGCAGGTAGAGCGCAACACCCGCGTAAAGGCAAGGGTAAAGGCGCATGCCCTGCGGGAGATTATCGAGAGCCGGGAGCACGTGGTGATTATGGGACACAGCATCAGCGATGTGGATTCCCTTGGGGCAGCTATCGGCGTGTACTGCGCAGCCAGAAGCCTTGGCAAAAAAGCCCAGATTGTGTTAAATGAGATTACTTCCTCCCTGCGTCCGTTAGTGGAGTGCTTTTCGGAGGAAAAAGGCTATCCCGCCGATTTGTTTATTAAGAGCGAAGAAGCCTTATTAGTGACCAATGAAAATACCCTGGTTATGGTAGTGGACGTGAACCGCCCCAGCTATACCGAGTGCCCGGAGCTGTTAAAGCGCAGCAGTACCGTCTGCGTCTTTGACCATCACAGGCAGAGCAGCGAGGTAATTGAGAATCCGGTGCTGTCCTATGTGGAGCCTTACGCTTCCAGCGCCTGCGAGATGATTGCAGAGGTTTTGCAGTATTTTTCGGAAAATATCCGTCTTGCGCCCTGTGAGGCAGACTGTATTTATGCGGGTATCCTCATTGATACCAGCAACTTTATGACAAAAACCGGAGTCCGCACCTTTGAGGCGGCGGCTTATCTGAAGCGTGCCGGAGCAGAGGTGACGAGGGTGCGCAAAATGCTTCGGAATGACATGGCAGACTACAAGGCGCGCGCCGAGGCGGTCAGACATGCGGAAGTATACCGGGGAGCCTTTGCGATTTCCGTTTGTCCGGCGGATAAGGTGGAAAGCCCTACAATAGTGGGCGCACAGGCGGCAAACGAGCTTTTGAATATCGTAGGAATCAAGGCTTCCTTTGTGCTGACGGAATATCAGGGCAAAATCTATGTAAGCTCCCGTTCCATTGACGAGATTAACGTGCAGCTGATTATGGAGAGGTTAGGCGGCGGCGGTCACTTGAATGTGGCAGGGGCGCAGCTGACAGACTGTTCCGTTTTACAGGCAAAACGTATTATTCAGGACACCATTGATGAAATGCTTAAGGAAGGAGATATTGAATAATGAAAGTAATTTTATTAGAAGATGTGAAATCATTAGGAAAAAAAGGAGAAATCGTAAACGTCAGCGACGGATATGCCAGAAATATGATTTTTCCAAAGAAGTTAGGCGTGGAGGCAACACCGAAGAACTTAAACGATTTGAAGCTGCAGAATCAGCATGCAGATAAAGTGGCGCAGGAAAACTATGAGGCGGCAGTTGCTTTCGCGGAAGAGTTAAAGGATAAGAAGGTTACTGTAAAGATGAAAGCCGGAGAGGGCGGAAGAACCTTTGGTTCTGTTTCCACCAAGGAAATCGCAGCAGCGGCAAAGGAGCAGCTTGGTTTTGAGCTGGACAAGAAAAAAATGCAGCTGCCGGAGCCGATTAAAACCTTTGGCGTGACCGAGGTAGCCATTAAGCTGCATCCGAAGGTAACAGGAAAATTTTCTGTTCATGTGGTAGAAGCATGAACAGTCAGGAGAGATAAAAAATTTGCTGCAGAAATGCGGCAAATTTTTTAACTTATAGGAGGATGATATGGAGGAAGCGTTAATAAAGCGGATTATGCCTAACAGCTTAGAGGCAGAGCAGTCCGTGATTGGCTCCATGATTATGGATAAAGACGCCATTGTGACGGCGATGGAAATGCTTACCGGGGAGGATTTCTACCACAGGCAGTACGGAATCCTTTTTGAAACCATGATTGAATTGTACAATAAAAGCCTTCCGGTGGATTTGGTGACGCTGCAGAATAAGCTGAAGGAAAAGGATGTTCCGGCGGAAATCGCCAGTCTGGAATTTGTCCGCGACCTTGTGACGGCGGTGCCAACCTCCGCCAATGTGAAGTACTATGCGCAGATTGTGAAGGATAATTCCCTGCGGCGGAAGCTCATTAAGCTGAATGAAGAGATTGAAAATGAGTGCTATCTGGGGAAAGAGAGCGTGGAGACGGTGATGGACATGACGGAGAAGAAGGTCTTTGACCTGCTTTCCGCCCGTGGAGGCGGCGGGGATTATGTTCCCATCCGTCAGGTTGTCATGAATGCTCTGGAAAAAATCGAGAATGCGGCAAAAAATTCCGGTACTGTAACGGGAATCCCCACGGGATTTATTGATTTAGATTACCGTACCGCAGGCTTACAGCCCTCCGATTTGATTCTGGTGGCGGCGCGTCCCTCCATGGGAAAAACAGCGTTTGTCCTGAATATTGCCCAGTATGTGGCGTTCCATGAACATATGTGTACGGCGATTTTTTCTCTGGAGATGTCAAAGGAGCAGTTAGTGAACCGTCTTTTCTCGCTGGAGTCGAGGGTGGACGCACAGGCGCTCCGTACCGGTAATCTCTCCGATGCGGATTGGGAAAAATTGATTGAAGGCGCCGGGGTTATCGGCAATTCGGAGCTGATTATCGACGATACGCCGGGTATCTCCATTGCGGAAATGCGCAGTAAATGCCGGAAATATAAGTTAGAGCATGACCTGAAGCTGATTATCATCGACTACCTGCAGCTGATGTCCGCTTCCGGCGGCAGAAGCAGCGATTCCAGACAGCAGGAGATTTCTGATATTTCCCGTTCCTTAAAGGCGTTAGCAAGGGAGCTGTCCGTTCCGGTGGTGGCATTGTCCCAGCTTTCCCGTGCGGTGGAGCAGCGTCCCGACCATCGTCCCATGCTTTCCGATTTACGTGAGTCGGGAGCCATCGAGCAGGACGCCGACGTAGTTATGTTTATTTACCGTGACGATTATTATAACCATGATTCTGAGATGAAAGGCATTTCGGAAATCATCATTGCAAAACAGAGAAACGGTCCTATCGGAACTGTCAACCTGGTATGGCTGCCGCAGTATACCAAGTTTGCGAATATGGAAAAATAGATGAGTTTTGCCCATGGCATAAGATAAAAAGGCGTGCCATGCGGCAGAATTTTTGTTGTAAAGACAAGGGAAACCAATTTATAATAGAGGTAGGAAGGGGGAGCAGATATGAGAGGAAAAAAAGAGACTTATATGGAAGCCCATATTGCCTCCGGCAATCCCAAGGAACTGCCGAAAGATATGGCAACGGGGGAGGCAGTGGCTTATAATCAGAACAATCTTGCTATGGAGCGCACCGAGTTTGCCAAAATCCGCACCGACCTGGCGCTGACCAATTCCATGCTGGCGGCGGACCGGACGCACCTTTCCTATCTTAGAACCATTGTATCTCTGTTAGGAAGCGCCGCCACGATATATAAGGCGCTGCCCATGATTGGCGTCAGTGAAACTTTTTCTGTGGGACTGGCGCTGTTTTTGCTGGCAGCGGCGGGTTACTTTATTTATAAGGACGCAGCTACCTACCCGAAGCTGAAGAAAAGGTTAAAGGAGATGGAACGGCGCGCCAGTGAGCTTGCGGAAAATACAGAAAACCATGTCTATATCCTGGACGCAGATTTTGAGGGAACAGAAGAGTTTGGAGCGGAAGAATAGTACAAAAATGTGACACCCTTAGATTTCTTTTGGGAAGAGCCGACAAAAAACGAAGGCGGCTGCCGTATGCTGTCGTAATAAGACGAGCGGTTTTCGTTGTATGGCAGAACAATTATGCTTATAATGTAGGTTAAAGGAAGGAAAATCTAAGAAAGGTGTGAGTATCAGTATGGAAAAAGTACGTTATATGATATCGGACGCCGCAAATATTGTAAATGTGGAGTCCCATGTGCTTCGTTACTGGGAAGAGGAACTCGAACTGAACATCCCGCGAAATGAGATGGGTCATCGGTATTACACCAAAGAAAATATTCAGGAATTTCAAAAGATAAAGGAACTAAAGGAGCAGGGCTATCAGTTAAAGGCAATCCGCATGATTGTACATAACGGTTCTCTGAATGGACAGGCTGTGGAGTTAGCGGCGGGGACGCCGGAGGAAGCGGCACAGAAAAAGCCGGATTTGCGCCAGATACCGCAGACGTCACAAAATGGGGCAAATAGGGCAAAAATGTCCGCAGCAAACGACAGGGAAAACGTTACTGCCGGAAAGGGAGAGGCGCCGTCTGAAGCAGCCGCCAATGGAAAGGCAGGCAGCCTGCCTGCCGACGCCCATCGGGGAGAACTGCTAAATCACCAGCAGCAGAGTATTCTGGAAAATACGGACAAGATGGCGCAGTTTACCGACCTTATGACAGAGATTGTGGGAAAGGCATTAGCTGCCAATAACCAGGAGCTGAGCAAGTCTATCAGCGTGGATGTGGGCGAGCAGGTCTTAAAGGAGATGAATTACCTCATGCGGGAGCAGGAGGAGGCGGACGAGGAACGTTTCCGAAAGCTAGACGCCGCTATCCGGGGAAATTTAAAGAAAAAGGAACCCAGAAAATGGGGGAAGAAAAAAGCATAAGTAAGAGTTTGATTCAGACAGCGCCCCGCCGGGGGGCGCTGTTTTGTATGGGAAACGTTGTATTTTAAGTGGAAATCCGATATACTAAAAAAAGAAACGATATGGATTTTTTCAGTGAAGTGAGCATTTCAGGAGGTGGCAATGGCAAGAACAGTGGCAATCGGGATACAGGATTTTTCTACTCTGATTGAAAAAAATTATTTTTATATTGATAAAACAGCTTTCCTCAAGGAGTGGTGGGACAGCGGGGACAGTGTAACGCTGATTGCCCGCCCAAGACGGTTTGGAAAAACCCTCAATATGAGTATGGTGGAGCAGTTCTTTTCCGTGAACTATGCGGGCAGGGGAGATTTGTTCGAGGGGCTTTATATCGGACAGCAGCAGGAGTATAGGGAGCTTCAGGGAACTTATCCTGTCATTAGTTTGTCCTTTGCGAATATTAAGGAGAAAAATTATGCTGATACCCGAAAAAAGATTTGTCAGCTGATTGCGGAACAGTATACAAATCATTCCTTTCTGCTTAAGAGTGGAGTTCTTGAACCGGGAGACATAGAGTTTTTTCAGCGGGTTTCTGCGTCTATGGATGATGTGGATGCAACAATGGCAATCCATTATCTGTCAAAATTTTTGTACTTATATTATGGCAAAAAGGTAATTATTTTGTTAGATGAATATGATACCCCCATGCAGGAGGCATATGTGAACGGTTATTGGAGTGAATTGGTGGCATTTACCAGAAGTCTCTTTAATGCTACGTTTAAGACAAACTCTTATCTTGAGCGTGGTCTTATGACAGGTATCACGAGGGTCAGTAAAGAATCAATTTTTTCAGATTTGAATAATTTAAAAGTTGTAACTACAACTTCCAATGAATATGCCACGTCATTTGGATTCACAGAGGAAGAAGTATTTTCGGCATTAGATGAAATGGGATTGAATGAAGAAAGAGAGCAGATAAAGCAGTGGTACGACGGTTTTATTTTTGGCAAACATAAGGATATTTATAATCCATGGTCTATCTTGAATTTTCTGGATACTGGAAAATACACTACTTACTGGGCGAATACCAGCTCCAACAGTCTGGCGGGAAAACTGATACGGGAAGGCAGCAGGCAGATTAAGGTATCATTTGAGGGATTGCTGCGGGGAGAACATTTAAAATGTCCCATTGATGAACAAATTGTATATAATCAGCTTGATAACAATGAGACTGCCATCTGGAGCCTTTTGCTGGCAAGCGGGTATTTAAAGGTGCTGGGACATGAGGATGAGGGGAAAATTGACAATGGAAGAGAACCGCTGTATGAGCTTGCCCTCACCAACCATGAAGTGGAGCGCATGTTTAAAAATATGGTGCGCAGTTGGTTTCAGCTGGTGGGAGCGGACTACAATGATTTTGTTACCGCAATGCTGATAGGAGATGTGGACGCCATGAATCATTATATGAACCGTGTGGCGTTACAGATTTTCAGCTACTTTGACACGGGAAAGGGCATCATGGGGGCAGAACCGGAGCGGTTTTATCATGGTTTTGTGTTAGGTCTTATGGTGGATTTGCAGGAAAAATACAGTATCACCTCCAACCGTGAAAGCGGTTTTGGCAGATATGATGTAATGTTAGAGCCGAGAAATCCGGTGGAGGATGACGCTTTTATTTTGGAATTTAAGGTTCGCAACACAAGACGGGAGGGAGCTCTTGAAGATACCGTGCAGGCGGCATTGACGCAAATAAAAGAGAAACATTATGAAGAACAGCTTGTTGCAAAAGGAATACCGGAAGAGCGTATTCACAGCTATGGATTTGCCTTTGAGGGGAAAACAGTGTTGATTGAAAGGGACGATTGTTAAATAAAATCTGGAAACAGCATAAGAGGAAATGAAAAGAAGCTGCTGTAAAATCAAAATCCGATAAAGAATATTCTTTATGGAAGGATTTGTTTTTGCAGCAGCTTTTGTAAGTTTATGTTTCAAATAATAGATAAAATGCAGCCCTTTCCCAGCTTATTCCCCAAATGCCGGGTCATCCAGAATATCCTGGCACATCTCAATATATTTATCCGGTCTGTAATCTGTTGCGCCGTCAATCAGAGGATTTGCACGGAAAATATCGCGTCCCGCAAGGGTCAGGTCGATGGTTGCCGTGTGCATATCGCATTCAATGGCAAGCGGGTCGGTAAATTTGTGGCCTGCGTAGTAGTGAACCTCCCAGAAATTCCGGCTTGGTCCGATAATGCTGCTGCCGCCCCAGAATTCGTTGTAGAGGTCTTTTCCACCAAGGTTGGAGGAAACCACATACATCTGGTTTACGATAACCTGAGCCTCCAATGTGGTGGTACCTAAGGCAATGCCGTGGCATTTTGCAAGAGCGGTGCAGTTGATGTGCATTCTGGCGCCCTTTGCCCCCTCGTAGCGCATCATTTCCGGGAAACAGTAGGAGTCATAGCAGATGGAGATACCGATAGGACCCCATTCGGTAGCAATAACGCAGGGCTTGTCGCCTCTGGTTGCCCAGTGTGGTTCCGGATACGGCAGATGCATTTTGCGGTAAGAGCGGATAAGACCTTCCGGACCGCAGATAGCCAGCGCATTGTAGATGATGGAAGGGTCGTCCGGGTCGCGCTCCGGCATACCGAATACAGCGTAAACGCCTAATTTCTTGGTGAGCTCCCCTACCTCTAAGGAAGATGGTCCGGGGATAAGCTCCGCCTCTTTGGACTGCATTTTTTCCGTCTTTGGCTTGTCCTCTTCGTCGTCATAGCCTGTCAATGCCATCTCAGGAAATACAATGAAATCAGAGCCTTTCTTTGCGGCTGCTTCAATATAACCCTTGATGCGGTTTAAGTTTTTGGCTTTATCGCCCCAGGTGGCGTTGAAAGTAACGGTTGATACGGTAATAACGTCTTTCTTCATAATGAAATCTCCTTTCAAAAAAAAGCGCAGACGGATATGAAAAACACTCCGTTGCGCTTTTGATGAGATTAATGTAGCACAGGAGGGGAGGAAGTACAACGGAAAAAAGTTAGACAATACAGGAAAAAAGTTAGGTCATGCGTTTTGCCGTCTCAACAAAAAGCGCACAGCCCCGCCAGAAAATTTCCTCGTCAATCTGGAATTTGGGGTGATGATGGGGATAAATACAGTTCTTTTCCTCATTCCCCGCCCCTAAAAAGAAGAAAGCGCCGGGAATATCCGTAAGGTATTCGGAGAAATCTTCCCCCACCATAATGGGAGAGAGGGGAAAGAGAACGTCCTCCGTTGGAAAGAGCGCTTCGGCTGCTTCTTTTAAAACAGCGGCGGCATGGGAATCATTTATCAGTGCAGGTGCGCCGGCTTCTATGGCGACATGGGCGTCTGCCCGCAGGGATTTTGCGGAAAATTCTGCAATTTCGGTAAGCCTTTTCCACAGGAAGGTGCGCATGTCTGCAGAATGGGCGCGGATGGTTCCCTCTATTTCACAGGTGGAGGGAATGCAGTTATAGGTGCTGCCTCCGTGTACCTGGCAGACTGCAAGGGCAGCCTGTGCCTGGGAGGGGATTTCCTGGGAGAGAATGGTGTGGAGGGAGGACACAATGGCAGCACCCGCAGAGAGCGGGTTAATCCCTTTGTCCGGGGTGGAGCCGTGGCAGCCTTTTCCGGTAACCGTAATGTGAAATTTATCATAAGAAGCCATGAGAAGTCCCGGGGAAATGCCAATCTGCCCGTCGGAAACGTCGGGGTGCAGTAAGCCGATGTGCAGCCCGAAGATATTGTCTGGCTGATGATTTAAAAAGAAAGGCTCTTTTTTCATGATAAGGGCGCCCTTCGATATTTCTTCCCCGGTCTGGAACAGAAACAGGAAACGTCCATGGAAATCCGCAAGGTGCTCTTTTATATAGAAGATAGTGGAAAGCAGGATTGCCATATGGGCGTCATGACCGCAGGCGTGCATGTTTCCATTATTGGAGGCATAGGAAAGCCCCGTTTCCTCTTTGATAGGAAGAGCGTCCATATCCGCCCGGAAGGCAATGGTTTTTCCGGGTTTTTTGGTGTCAAGAAAGGCAATTAATCCGCTGTCGCCCTGATTTGGAGTAAAAGGAACGCCAAAGAGGGAGAGCTGTTTTTGGATATAAGCGGAAGTTTTGGGCAGATAAGTCCCTGTCTCAGGAATCCGGTGAAGCTCCCTGCGGAAGCGGACGGTCTGTGAATTTAATTTCTGATAAATTTCTGTATTCATCCTGGTTTCCTCCTATAAATAAAATGGTAATAGCTGTTTTAGAATGGATATGGCTATTATTGTCTGTTCCGAAGGGCGCAGTCAATAGAATTTCCGGTTATCTAATTTTTTTCGGGGTAAGTGCAAATTTAATTCGGTTTACTTCCCCCGCGGTTTCGATATAATGAATTTCAACAACAGGGAACACGAAAAAACAAAAAGCAATGGCGCTTTGGATAAAACCAGAGCGCCATTTTTGTTTGTCAGCGAGGGACAGGCATTGACGGGCAAAAGCGCTGAAGGGTATTTTTGCCCCGAAGGTTTCCGAGTACAAAAAAGAGGAGAGAAATATTATGAAGAGATGGAAAAACAGTTTGAAAAAAACAGCGTCAGCAATATTAATCGCCGCAATGGCAATGGGAACCATGGCTTGCGGCAGCGGTGGTTCTTCCTCCGCCAGCGGGGACACCATTAAGGTCGGGTTTATGAGCGACCAGTCAGGGGACAACGCACTGACCTGTAACGTAGAAGCGTTCCAGTTAGCGGTAGATGAAATCAACGAGGCTGGCGGAGTTCTTGGAAAACAGATTGAGCCGATTATCGTGGACGGGCAGAGCGATACCCAGAGATATCAGAACTTAGCGAAGGAGCTGATATTAGAGGATAACTGTGACGTGGTATTCCAGGACGGCACCAGTGCAAACCGCGAAGCCATCCGTTCCACCTTCGAGGAAAACAAAAAGCTGCTGATTTACCCAACCTTCTATGAGGGCGGCGTGGCAAGCAGATATTGTATCTGTACAGGAACCGGACCGGAGCAGACCATTCTTCCTTTAATGCAGTACATCAAGGACAATAACGTTGGCTCAAAGGTATACATTCTTGCAGCAGATTACAACTATGGACAGATTTCTGCACAGTGGGTACAGGAATACTGCAAACAGCTCGGCATGGAAGTGGTGGAGACAGAGTTTTCTCCGCTGGGAACCTCTCAGTTCAGCAGCTCCATCAGCAAGATTGAGCAGTCCGGGGCAGATATTGTATATACCCTGTTAGTAGGTGCGGCACAGTGTTCTTTCTTCGACCAGTGGGTAAGCGCAGATGTTGAGGGTATCGAGTTAGCTTCTACCTGTAACATCGCATACTCCTACGAGCAGAAAAAGGTGGCGGCGCCGGGACTTTCCGGAATGTTATCCGCAGCAAACTTCTTTGAGGATATGGATACCGATAAAGCGAAGAAATTTGTAACAGATTTCCGCGCAAAATACCCGGACGAGGCATGTATCACCAACCAGGCAGAGGCAGTTTATTCCTCCGTATATCTGTGGAAAGCAGCAGTGGAAAAAGCGGGAAGCGTAGAGACAGAAGCCGTTATCGACGCCTTTGATACCGACGAAATCAGTGTGGACGCGCCGTCAGGAACCATGAAGGTGGACGGGGCAACCCATCAGGCGGTGCTTACCGTAACCATTGTGGAGGTGCAGGATGACCATTCTTTAAAAACCGTTCAGACCACCTCTGATATCGAGCCTACTTATTTAAAAGACCTTGGAATTGATATCAGGGAAGAGGACCCGCAGACACAGTATTCACCGTTGGAAAACGGAACTGGTAACGAATAGAGGAAATGGAAATGTGCTGCCGGAGAGACGAAGAAGTCTTCGGCAGCATGTTTCTTTTTGAAGGACGGCGGGGAAACGCTGCGCCGTATGAGAAAGAGGTGATGGTATGTTTGGAGATATCTTTGCATATGTGTATCAGTTTATTGACAGCTTTGCCTTTTTGGTTCTGGCAGCCCTGGGCATGGCGATTATCTATGGAATGATGGGAATTACCAACATGGCGCAGGGAGAGCTGATTATGATAGGCGCCTATGTGACGGATATTATGGTCTGCAATCTGGGAATGCCGTTAATAATCGGAATTATCATTGGAACAATTTTTACCGGGTTTGTTGGGCTTTTGATGGACAGGCTGATTGTAAAGAGGCTTTACGACAGGCCGCTGGATTCCGTTGTGGCGACCTGGGGGCTTAGTATTGCGTTAGCGCAGCTGATTTATATTATATTCGGACCGAGTATGACGGGCGTCAGCATTCCCCTCGGCTCCTTTAAGGTGGCGGGACGGTCTTATTCCTATTACAGACTGCTCCTTGTTGCCATCGCACTAATTTTGATTTTGATTACCTTCCTGGTGTTTAAGTATACAAAATTCGGGCTTCATTCCAGGGCAACCATGCAGAACCGTGAAATCGCCAACAGCCTTGGCGTCAACGCCAATAAAATGAATGCGGGAACCTTTATGCTGGGTTCTGCGTTAGCCGGACTTTGCGGCGGTTTGTATCTTCCCACCATGTCGCTGACTCCAAGCTATGGCGAGAGTTTCCTGGTGCAGAGCTTTGTTACGGTGTTAGTGGGCGGCGCTGACCCGCTGCTTGGAACGGTGCTTGCCGGAGGCGGGCTTGGACTTGTACAGAGTATTTTAAATATGAAGCTGAATACCTTTTATGGAAAAATCGGTATTCTTCTGATGGCGATACTGTTTATCCGTATTCTTCCCGATGGATTTTCCGGATACTTTAACGCAGTCCGCCTGAAAATGAAACTGAAAAAAGAAAAGAACAGGGGGGATAAATAATGAAGGATTTAAAAACAATCTGTTCGGAAAATATAACGGCGCTTCTTGTTTTGATTTTTGCGGTTGTGTTTCCGCTATTCAATTCCGCATACAAGGTAGACCAGTTTACCGGGTTTTATGTTACCTGCCTTCTGTCCTTCAGCATTATTTTAATCTGGGGCTATACGGGTATTTTCAGCTTCGGGCAGGCGGCGTTTTATGGAATTGGGGCTTATACCTACGCCATTATCAGCCTCTGCTCTGACAAAAACCTGACGGTGTTAGCAGCGGCCTTGGGTGTTGCCATCGCCGGAATTTTCGCCCTGATTTTAGGCTACTTTATGTTCTACGGCGGCGTCAACGAGATATTTACAGGTATTATTACCCTGTGTATTTCCATAGTGTGCGAAACTTTTATTGTCCAGACCAGCGGACCGGAATGGCAAATCTTAGGCGTATGGATTGGCGGATATAACGGACTGAACAACATTCCGAAACTCAAGGTGGGTAATTTTTCCCTGACAGGCATTCCACTGTATTTCTTCGTGGTAGCCGTTGTATTTTTGATTTATTTCCTGTTCCGCAAGCTGACCCATTCCAATCTGGGATATGCTCTGTTCGGCGTCCGGGAGAGTAAACAGAGAAGTGAATTGTTCGGATATAAAACGGCTAAAATCCAGACCCTTGCCTTCGGCGCCAGCGGCGCTTTGGCGGGACTTGGGGGCGTTCTCTTTTCTGCATGGAGCGGTTACGTGGTTCCTTCCACCTTGTCTGTGGACAATTCCACGGTAGCGGTGGTTATGGTAGCCCTGGCAGGCAGAAAAAATGTGACGGGCGCACTGATTATGACCTTAATCTATTCCTATTTTACACACCAGCTGGCAGCCAGCGGCAATGTTTTCTCTAACGTTATTTTAGGCGTGCTTCTTGTATTGATTGTCATGTTTATGCCGGAGGGAGCGCTGGTGGAATTGTTTAAGAAAGTGGACGCGCTGTTTGAAAAAGCCATAGGCAAAAAGAAGAAAGCAGCTTAGAAAGGGGGAAATGGAATGGCAAATATAGAAACTCCAAAGGAAAAAATATTGGTACTGGATAAAGTGTCCAAGCAGTTTGGCGGTATCCAGGCGGTGGAGGATTTCTCCATGAGTATGGACAAGGGGGAGCTGCGCTGCCTGATTGGACCCAACGGAGCGGGAAAGACGACGGTCTTTAAGATGGTCATGGGCGTTTATCCGGCGTCCTCCGGGCGTATCGTCTTTCAGGGAGAGGATATCACCAGCATTTCCGCCTCTAAGCGGGCAAGAAAGGGAATGAGCATTAAAATGCAGGTGCCCGGCGTCTATGAGGAACTGACCCTGCGGGAAAATATGCGGATTGCAGCGGAAAATTATGTGCCGAAAAAGCAGCTCTCCGAGGAAATCGACAGACTGATTGAGCTGGTGCATATTCAGGATTTGGGAAATCCCCAGGTAAAAAATATGTCCCACGGGCAGCAGCAGTGGTTAGAGATTGCCATGGCGTTAGCCTCAAACCCGTCCCTTCTGCTGTTAGACGAGCCGGCAGCCGGGCTTGGACCGGAGGAGACTGAATTTACGGCGGAGCTTGTAACCTCCTTAAATAAACAGGGCTTGTCCATTTTATTCATTGAGCATGATATGAACTTTGTGCGCAAAATTGCAAATCAGGTAACGGTATTGTATTACGGAAAGAAGTTTGCGGAAGGCTCTATCGACGAGATTGTGAATGACGAGCGCGTGATCCAGATTTATCTGGGAAATTCATAAAAAGGGGGGATAAGATATGCCGGATATGCTGAAAGTAGAGAACCTTGTGTCAGGATATGAAAAAGTTATGATTCTCCACGGAGTCGATATCAAGATGGAAGAGGGAGAAGTCATATCAGTGATAGGAAGAAACGGTGTGGGAAAAAGCACCATGATGAAAACCTTAATCGGACTGGTAAAAGCCAGCGAGGGAACCATTACATACGAGGGCGAAGACGTGACCAAAAGAAAAGCCTACGAGCGGGCATGGCGGGGAATCGGCTACGTGCCCCAGGGGCATATGGTGTTTCCAAGGCTTACTGTGGAGGAAAACCTGATGATGGGCGAAAACATCAATAAAATCAAGGGGAAAAAGCCGGATTATGATTTGATTTACGAATATTTCCCCCGGTTAAAGGAGCGGAGAACCCAGATGGCAGGAACCATGTCCGGCGGCGAGCAGGCGATGCTTTCCATCGGACGGGTGCTCACCGGAAATTTAAAGGTGATGCTGCTTGACGAGCCCTCCGAGGGCGTGCAGCCCAATATCGTGGAGCAGATTGGCGATATTATTTTAAGAATCAATAAGGAATTAGGTATCAGCGTTCTTTTGGTGGAGCAGCACATCGGTCTGATTCAGCAGGTGTCCCAGCGGTGTTATGCCATGGATAAGGGAATGGTGCAGACGGCGCTGACCAGAGAAGAGCTGCTTAATTATGATGAAATCAAGAAATATCTGTCCGTATAGAAAGGGGTGCGTTGTATGCCGAAGATGACAAAAGAGGCTATTATGAAAATCGTGGAGGAAAAGGATGTAAAATTTATCCGCCTTCAGTTTACTGATGTGTTAGGACGGCTGAAAAACGTGGCGATTACCAGCAGCCAGTTAGAGAAGGCGCTGGATAATAAAATCATGTTTGACGGTTCTTCCATTGAAGGATTTGTGCGGATTGAGGAATCCGATATGTATTTAAGACCGGACCCGGACACCTTTGCTATTTTGCCCTGGCGTCCCAAGGAGGATTCCGTTGCCCGGATGATTTGCGACGTTTATGACCCGGAGGGAAATCCGTTTATGGGGGACCCGCGTTACTGTCTGAGGCGGGCGTTAGAGGAAGCGGAGGATATGGGCTTTCAGTTCCAGGTAGGGCCGGAGTGTGAATTTTTTATTTTCCATACGGACGAGGTGGGACGCCCCACCACGCTGACCCATGACACATCGGGATATTTTGATTTGGGCCCCATGGATTTAGGCGGAAAAGTCAGACGGGAAATCTGTCTGATGTTGGAAAAAATGGGTTATGAGATAGAAACCTCCCATCATGAGGTGGCAATCGGACAGCATGAGGTGGATTTCAAATATGAAGAAGCCCTAAAGACCGCGGATGATGTGATGACCTTTAAGCTGGCGGTAAAATCCGTGGCGCAGAAAATGGGAACCTGCGCCGTATTCCTGCCAAAGCCTCTGCAGGGGCAGAACGGTTCCGGTATGCATACCAATATGTCCTTAACCAGGGACGGGGTTAATGCGTTCTATGACCCGAAAGACCCCTTAAAGAACGGGCTCAGCGAGACGGCATACCAGTTTATCGCCGGAATCATGGAGCATATTCCGGCAATTACAGCCATTGCCAATCCGTTAGTCAATTCCTACAAGCGGCTGATTGCAGGCTACGAAGCTCCGGTGTACGTGGCATGGTCCTGCAAAAACAGAAGCCCTCTGATCCGAATCCCGGCGTCACGGGGAAGCGCCACCAGAGTGGAGCTCCGTTCCCCCGATCCCACCGCCAATCCCTATCTGCTGCTGGCGTGCTGTCTGAGAGCAGGTCTTGACGGTATCAAAAAGGGACTTACCCCTCCGGCAAGCGTGGATGAAAATATTTTTGCCATGAGTGAGCAGGAATTACAGGAAAGAGGGATTATGGCGCTTCCGGCAAACCTGAAAGAAGCGTTGCAGGCGTTAGAAAAGGACGAGGTAATCAAAGATATTTTAGGGGAGCACATTGTGACCAATTATATCCTGGCAAAGGAAAAAGAGTGGGCGGAGTACTGTGAAAATGTTTCGGAGTGGGAAATCCAGAAATATATCAAAGAATACTAAGAAAATAGTTTGTACTACCGGATACAATAATTATATTTGTCAGAAAACGAGGCGATAAATGGTGAATATTGCAAAAACAGACTTTATTTATTTAAGTGAAAATGATATGATAAGGGCAGGCGTAACAGATATGGCGCGCTGCGTGGAGGAAATGGAGGAAGTGTTAAAGCTTCTCGCCAAAGGAGATTATATGATGTCCGGCGCAAACCATAATTCCCACGGGGCGATGGTGTCATTTCCGGATAACCCGGTATTTCCCAACATGCCGAAAAACGGACCGGACCGGAGATTTATGGCAATGCCTGCTTATGTGGGCGGAAAATACGACATGGCAGGAATGAAATGGTACGGCTCCAATGTGGAGAACGTGAAAAAGGGTCTGCCCCGCTCCATTTTGATGCTGATGTTAAACGACAAGGATACCGGAGAACCAAAGGCGCTAATGTCCGCTAATTTAATCAGCGCTTACCGCACAGGGGCAATCCCTGCGGTGGGGGTAAAACATCTGGCTCCGGCAGGAGCGAAGGTGCTTGGAATCGTAGGTCCCGGAAATGTCAGCAAGGCAATGACGGAAGCGTTCTTTGCGGTATGCCCAACTTTGGAAAAGGTCAAGGTAAACGGAAGAAGCGAAGCCTCCTTAGAGCGGTACATAAAGTTTGTCAGAGAGCATTGCCCCAACGTAAAGGAAATTCAGGTTGTGGAAACCATAGAGGCGGCAGTGCGGGATTCGGATGTGGTGGGAATCGCCACCTCAAGCCCGGTGAAGGTGGAGGACTATCCTTTTATCGAGGAGGAATGGATAAAACCGGGTGCCCTGCTCTGCCTGCCGGCAACGGTGAATTTTTCCGAGGATTTCATTGCGCACCGCTGTAAAAAGGTGGTGGACAACATGGGGCTTTATGATGCCTGGGCGGAGGAATTTCCCTATCCGACCTTCGGGGACATTACGATTATCGGCTCTAAGTTTACGGATATGATGCACGAGGGAAAAATCCTGCGGGAGGATGTGGTGAATATCGGAGACATTCTTTCCGGGGAGGCGCCGGGCAGAACAGATGAAAAGGAGATTATCCTTTATTCCGTGGGCGGTATGCCGGTGGAGGACGTCGCCTGGGGAAAAGTAATTTATGACAATGCTATAGAGAAAGGTATCGGAGTGAACCTGAATCTCTGGGAGGGTCCTGCGATGCTTTAGGGGCAGAGGAAGGACGAAAGAGGTTCATGGAGACAAAATTATTGATTCCAAGGCAGCCGTATCAAATTCTGCTGTCGGAACAATATTTGAAGAAAGTCGTATTAGATTACGGGATATCACATTTCTATGAGTGCTGTATCAGCGACGGGGTGTCGGAGATACCGACCTCCGTGCCGGACGGCTGTATTGATGTGATGTTTTACTGGAATAAAGAGTTAAATAAAATGGGAGCTGATGTGATAGGTACGCCCTTACGGCCACATGCCATAGGGGTACACGTCGGCTGCCATTATTTTGGTGTCCGCTTTCTGCCGGGAGAGCCCTTTGTGCTGGAACCGCTGGCATTTTCGGAGCTGATAGAGCAGGCAGTACCCTTAAGCGATACCGGGGAGAACCGTCTGCTGATTGAAAGGATTGCTGCTGCGGAAAATTTTGAAGCGCGGATTGCTGTTTTTATGAAAATGTATCTGCCGAAATATATTACGGGCGGCGGGAATGCGGCGGTGGAAACCATGAACCGGCAGATGATAAGAGGGATTTTGGAGAAAAAAGGGAATGTGAAAATAGGGGATTTGGCGTGGGATATGGGGTATTCGGAGCGGTATGCCAGCAGGGTGTTTGCGGAAAATAACGGGATAACGCCGAAAAAGTTCTGCCGGATTATACGGTTTCAGAATGCGCTGCAGGAGATTGAGGAGCAGGGAAATAAGAGCTATTGTTTTCGGGATTTTGAGGAGATTGGGTATTATGATGAGGCGCATTTGATACATGATTTTAAGGAATTTTGCGGGCAGAGTCCGGTGAAGTTTGTGAATGAGATTATGCGGGAAAAGATGGAGAGGCTGAAAATATTGTGAGTAAGTTGTCTGTTTTTTACAATGCAAAATGTTAGGGGAACGCTAAAATGGTTATATGCAGCAGGACAAGGGCGTCTGGTAAATTTTTACCGGGCGCCTGTTTTTTTATTTTCCGGGGGATTCTGGGGGCGGGGAGATGTGATTAAGGTTATGTGGGCAGATTGCACAAAGAGCATTCTTTTTTTGTTCCGATGTACAGAGATAAGATGTTCTAAGAAATCTGCCTGGGGGGATTGCGGGAAAGGGACGTGAACGGTATAAAGCCGCCTTCCGTGGCGGCGTTATACCTCACCCAGCCGTCCGTGGCTGGGTGTCACTGGGGATGGAGCAGATTTCTAAGAACATCTAATCTCTTCCCATAGTCACAAAAACAGAATGCTCTTTGTGCAATCTGCCAATATCGGTTACTGGCGGCTCCCCGCTTCGCATTGGAGGTCGGAAAAGAAAGAATACGAGGGTGATAAAAATGTATGAGACGGTGGCTTTATTAAAGAAGGAATGTGTGGAGGATTTGGAGGTTTTGGAGAGGGCGTTAGAGGCTGCGAAAGGGACGGAAGCGGAGAGGGAAGATATAGTTTTAGAGCAGCAGGTGTGGGAGGCGTTAGAGAGGCTTAAGGGCAGAATGTGTCAGTATGAGGCTGTGGGAAAAGAGGGACTGTTAGGAGTTGGAGAGCGTGAGACTGCAGAGAAGGAAAAATTGTTACGTGCAGGGGAGTATGAAGCTGTAAAGAAAGAGGAGGTGCTGCGGGAGGGGGAGTATGAGGCGCTGCGGGATATGCTTATCCGGGGGGAGGAGGAATTTTTGAGGATGATGGAGGGGATTCTTTGCAGGGCGGAGGTGAATCGGACGATGAAGCTTTTTGATATTCAGAGAGGGTTTTTGGAGATTTACCGGAGGCTGTATGGGGATGTGATGGAGGAATATTCTTATTTTGGGATGTATTTTGATGAGTTTGAGTTTTCCGGCTTGGAGGGGAGGGAAATTCGCACGATGGAGCGGCTTTATGAGGGGGTATTGGAGATTGGGAGGAAGATGTTGGAGCTGATTGGGTGTTTTCGGTTGGATACCAGGAGTGAGTTGATAGGTCAGGTGGCGGATTATGCATGGAGGAATGTGGAGAAGAAGATTAGTCTGGAGAAGATTGCGGAGGAGTTTTTTGTGAATAAGACATATTTGAGCCACTTGTTTAAGCAGGAGACGGGGAGGACGTTTGTGAATTTTTTTACGGAAATCCGAATGCTCCGCAGCCGGGTGCTGCTGCGGCAGCATTACAGGGTGTATGAATGTGCTTTGCAGTTAGGCTACGAGGATGCGGAGTATTTCAGCAGGGTGTTTAAAAATTATTTTGGCTGCAAGCCTACAGAATATATGGCGCAGCTGGATAACCAAGCATTTCGTCATAATAATCGCGCCGCCTGTCAGCAATGATGTGTGTGCGGGGTCCCCAGCAGCGGGAAGCCTTGGCGCTGCGCAGGTCTACGTCGGCATAGATGATTTCTTCTTTGTCGCTGCCGGCTTTTGCGAGAATGGCGCCCTGGGGACTGGTGATGATACTGTTGCCTACCCATTTTGTTCCGCGCTCTTCCCCGACGCGGACAGAGGCGGCGATGTAGACGCCGTTGCAGTGGGAGTTGGCGATACAAAGCGTGTTTGCCATTGGCATTCCCTCGGAGACAATATTTTCGTCTAAGACCCAGCCGGAGGGAGAGCAGATTAAATCGGCGCCCTGGAGTGTCAGAAGGCGGATGGTTTCAGGAAACCACAAATCGTAACAAATCATGATGCCGATGCGCCCCAGTTTTGTATCAAAGACGGGGAAACCGGTGTGGCTTTCTTCACAGTAAAGCTTTTCTGTGGACCACATGTGCATTTTCCGGTAGGTTCCGATATACCCCTCTTCCGGTCCTACGAGAACGGCGGAGTTATAAAGATGAATGCCTTCTTTTTCGTAGAGGCCTGCAATGATGTAGACATCGCGTTCCGCAGCTTTTTCCACGAGAGCCTGCACGCAGCGTCCGGAGGGGATTTCTTCTGCCACGGCGGCGGCTTCCTCGTAAGAGGAAAAGATGTAGCCCTGGTAAATACCTTCCGGGAGAATCACAAGCTTTGCTCCATGGCTGGCGGCTTTGTCGACATAGGAGAGCATTTTTTCAAGGGTCTGGGTCATCTGGCCGTTTTCGCAGTTCATCTGAACGGCAGCAATTTTTGTATCCATGGTAAATTCCTCCAATCGTTTTGTTGGAATTTAGTATAAAGAGTTTTTTGAGGGAGTAAAGGGAGAAAATTTATGAGTTTCCCCTAAAAAACTTATGAATTTAGTAAATGAAGGAGGCAGTGATATGAAGCTCACATTAAAGGAACAGGAAAGACTGATTATTTTTGAAGTGGCAGAGATGGCACGGAGAAGGTGGAAGCGGGGGCTGAAGCTCAATTATGTGGAGGCGGATGCGATTATCTGCGACGAACTGCTAGAGCGGGCCAGGGCGGGCTGCAATACGCTGACGGAGTTAATTTCCATCGGCGCGCAGATTATTTCTTTGGAGGATGTGATGGAGGGCACGGAGCAGCTTTTACCGTTTATCCAGTTGGAGGTGCTGATGCCGGACGGGACAAAGCTGGTCAGCATTCATGACCCTATCCGGTTAGAAAAAAAGGAGGATACCATAAAGGATTTATTGTCGATGGTTTAAGGAGGCAGCGTATGTATAAAATAGGTGAGATTATCCCTAACGGGAAAGAGATTATATTAAATGAAGGCAGGGAGACAGTGGAGATTATTGTTTCTAATCTGGGGGACCGGGCAATTCAGGTAGGCTCCCATTACCATTTTTTTGAGGTTAATAAGGCGTTGAGATTTGAACGGGAAAAGGCGTTTGGAAAGCATTTGGATATTCCGGCAGGGACGGCGGTGCGGTTTGAACCGGGGGAAGAAAAACGGGTGACCGTAGTGGAATATGCGGGAAATAAGGTAATGCGCGGGTTCAACGGACTGACAAACGGCTGTGTGACGGATGAGGAAGTAAAGCGGCAGGCAGTCGGGCGGGCGAAAGAAAAAGGATTTATACAGGAGGTGTAACAAATGGCATACAGAATGAAAAAAGAGGAATATGCAACGATATACGGTCCTACCACAGGAGATAAGGTACATCTGGCGGACACCGGGCTGGTGATAGAGATTGAGAAAGACTATGCCGAGGGGCATTACGGGGATGAGGTCATCGCAGGCGGCGGAAAATCCTGCCGTGACGGTATGGGACAAAAGCCCGGCGTCACCGCTGCGGAGGGCGGACTTGACCTTGTGATTACCAACATGATTTTCCTAGACCCGGTGCTTGGAGTGATAAAGGGGGATATGGGAATTAAGGACGGAAAAATCGTAGGCATCGGAAAAGCAGGAAATCCGGATACCATGGATATTACACCGGGTCTGGTTATCTGCCCGGAGACGGAAATTATCACCGGGGACCCGGGCTGGATTGCCACGGCGGGAGGAATTGACGTGCATGTTCATTTTGAATCCCCCCACCAGGCATGGGAGGCGCTGAGCAACGGACTTACCACCATGATAGGGGGAGGCTGTGGGGCAAAGACCTTAAGCATCGAGGCGCCGGGACCTTTTAACCTGAAAAATATGCTAGAATCCTTTGAAAATGTTCCCATCAATATCGGGCAGCTCGCAAGGGGAAATTCCTGTGTGCCGGAGGCAATCCGCAGCCAGGCAAAGAGCGGGGCTATCGGAATGAAAATCCATGAGGACTGGGCGGCGACGCCGGAGGTTATCAATACCTGTCTTTCTGTGGCGGACGAAATGGATTTTTCGGTACAGATACATACGGATACCTTAAATGAATCCGGATTTGTGGAGAGCACCATTGCCGCCATCGATGGAAGAACCATGCACGCATACCATACCGAGGGAGCGGGCGGCGGACATGCGCCGGACATTATTAAAATTTGCGGCGAGCCGAATATCCTGCCTTCCTCTACTAACCCCACCAATCCCTACACGGTGAATACGGTGGACGAACATCTGGATATGATTTTTGTGGCGCACCACCTGAATCCGTCGGTGCCGGAGGACGTGGCGTTTGCGGATTCCAGAATACGAAAGGAAACCATAGCGGCGGAGGATGTGCTTCATGACTTAGGCGCTATCAGCATGATAGGTTCAGACTCCCAGGGAATGGGGCGTGTAGGAGAATCGGTGCTTCGTACCTGGCAGCTTGCCTCCAAAATGAAACAGCAGAGAGGACCATTGCCGGAGGAGACGGGGGACAATGATAATGAACGGGTGCTCCGTTATCTTGCCAAATACACCATAAATCCGGCAGTTACCTTTGGAATTGACGAATATGTAGGTTCCCTGCAGCCGGGAAGAATAGCGGATATCGTTATCTGGAAGAGCAGCTTTTTCGGCAGCAAACCGGAAATGGTATTAAAATCCGGCTTTCTGGCGTGGGCGCCCTGCGGAGACGCAAACGCTTCCGTGGCGTGGGGAGAGCCGCTGCTGTACAAGGCGCAGTACGGCGGTTTCGGTTCCTGCTGTAATACTCTATCCAAGGTGTTTGTGACGAAAGCAGCCATTGCGGACGGTCTGGCGGAGAAGTTGAAGATATCGGGGGAGAAGCTTTTGCCCGTGAAAAATACCAGAAGCATTGGGAAAAAGGATATGGTGAGAAACAGCTATTGCCCGAAGATAGAGGTTGACCCGGAAACCTATGAGGTTTTTGCAGACGGCGAGCTGATGACCTGCGAGCCGGTGGAGGTGGTGCCGCTGGGGCAGAAATATTATTTCCGGTAAAGATGAAATTCCGCCAGAAGTTGAAACTGGGCGGGAAGAGATAAAAGCAAAAATTGTGTCCGTTGTTTTAAGGTAAGCAGTGAGTACATAACCGCCATACGATAAGGTAAGCAGCCAAAGAGAGTGGCAGAAAAGAGGGAAAAAGAAATGGTGATAGATAGTATAAGCGGAAAAAAGGACAAATTGGATTTGTCCGGCAAACTGGATTTGTCCGGCAAAACGGTGCATATCGCAGAGTTTACAGAAGAACAGATGGCGAAAGGACATCAGAGATTTGTGACAACAGACGGTTTTGAGGCGGCGGTTTCTCTGGAAAACGGTGTCAGAATGGAGGATGGGGATATTTTATGTGCAGGTGAAACGGACATTATTCTGGTGCGGGCAGCAGTGGAAGCGGTCTTTGTCATCTGCCCGGAGGAAAAGAAAGACTGGGGAAAAACCTGCTACAACATTGGAAATATGCACAAAAAGGCGTATTTTTGCGGGGAAGAAATTCTTGTGCCCTATGACGCAGTTTTAGAACCGGTGTTAAAAAAGCTGAATGTCAGATACCGGGTGGAAAAGAGGGGAATAACAGGTGAAAGAGCAAATATATCGGCAGGAGAGCACGCCCATTTGCACGGACATGAGCACAAACATGGATATGAGAACGAACATGGAGATGTCCATGAGCACCGGCATACCCATGAACACAAGCATGGACACATGCATGACCATGAGTGAAAATATACCTGCAGGCATGCACGAAACAGGAACCTACAGTTTGCTGCTGTTGTTTCAGCTAATGGGGAGCACTTATCCTGTAGGCGGGTTTTCCCACTCCTTTGGCTTGGAGACGTATGTCAGCAGGAAGGAAATAAAAAATGTAGCGGATTTAAGAGAATACGTTGTGTGGACGCTGCGGCAGAATTACCTCCATTTTGAAGGACCCTCCTTCTGCCTTGCCTATGAAGCGGGACGGGCAGAGGAAACGGCTGTGTGGCGTCAGCTTGACCTGGAAAATACGGCAATGCGCCTGTCTAAGGAAAACCGCCAGGCGTCCCTTAAGATGGGGCAGGCGTTCTGGCGGACGGCGCAGGCGGTTTTCGGTGAGGAAAGATTTGAAAGCATCTGGCAGGAAATAAAGAAAAACCGCAGACTTGGCAATTACAGTGTGGCGGCGGGGTATCTGGCAGGAGTGTTTGGGATTCCGTTAGACGAAGCATTGCAGGCGTTTCTTTTCAACGGTATCAATAACCTGGTGCAGGCGGGCATCAAAATGATTCCGCTGGGACAGTCAGAAAGCCACAAAATGCTTTATTCGGTCTATCCACAGATAAGTGAAACGGTAAAGGAACTTTTGGCGCAGGAGAAGTGGGAGATTACTAACTTTGTTCCTGCGCAGGACATCCTCTCTATGCAGCATGAAAGGTTGTACACAAGATTATATATGTCCTGAAAATGTATTATTTCTTAATTTTATTTAGGAAATTCAGTATTGTGGATAATAAATAAAAAATTCATACAATTTTGAGTGAGTGGTTGTATGAGACAAAAAGAAAGGGGATTTGGGATGAAAAAGACAATAAAAATCGGTGTAGGAGGTCCTGTTGGCTCCGGCAAGACTGCATTAATAGAAAAATTATGTAAAAAATTATCGGACGCCTACAGTATCGGCGTCGTGACAAATGATATTTATACCAAGGAGGACCAGAAAATTCTGACCCGCGCCAATGCGCTTCCGGCGGAACGGATTATCGGTGTGGAGACAGGGGGCTGTCCCCATACGGCTGTGCGGGAGGACATTTCCATGAACCTGGATGCGGTGGAGGAACTGTTAGAGCGTTTCCCGGATTTGGAACTGATATTTATCGAGAGCGGCGGGGACAACCTTGCAGCCACCTTCAGCCCGGAGCTGGTGGATGGACTGATTTTTGTCATTGACGTGGGGGAGGGAGAAAAAATACCCAGAAAGGGCGGTCCGGGAATTACCCAGTCGGAGCTTCTGGTTATCAATAAAATCGACATTGCTCCCTATGTCCACAGTGATTTGAAGGTCATGGAAGAGGACACGAAGCGAATGCGGGGAGACAAGCCCTATGTATTTACCAATCTGTTTGACGGCACAGGGTTAGAGGAAATCATTGCGTGGATAAAAAGGGATATGCTTTTTGAAGATTTAAAATAAAAAGTCTGGTGGATGAATATATGGAATATAACGGAGAGATTCGGTTGGAAATTGGCAGAAAGGATAACGGGGAAAGCTACATGGAAAAACAGTACTATAAGCTTCCCCTGCAGGTGATGACGCCATTTTATCAGGACACGGACGGCACCTGTTTTCTGTATCTGCTAAATCCCAGCGGCGGCGTTCTTGATTATGACAATTTTAAAATTGAGGTAACGGTAAAGGACGGGGCAAAGACCTGTATCAGTACCCCCTCCGCCACAAAAATATATAAAAAGCGGGCGAAGGAAGCCCCGGCGGCACAGCAGGAAAATATATTTTATGTCGGAAAAGGCAGTGTGTTAGAATACTGCCCGGACGAAATCATTCCCTATGCAGATTCTGCCTTCCGGCAGGAGAACCGCTTTTATCTGGAAGAGGATTCCACGCTGATAACCTGGGATATCCTTTCCGGCGGCAGGGCGCTGCGGGGGGAAGTGTTCCGGTTTGAGGAGTATGCGTCCCAGACTTATATTTATGTCAATCAAATTCCTCTGGTTATTGATAAAATGACGCTGAAACCGCAGGAGACGAACGTGGCAAATTTGCAGTGTATGCGGGAGTATCTCTATACGGCTACGGTTTACGCCTATGGGGCGAATTGTACGGAGGAACTGACAGAGGCTCTGGCAAAAGAGGGCGCCTTATACGAGGACGGGCTGTTTGGGGCAAGCTTTGTGACGGAAAAGCTCATCGCAGTTAAAATTTTAGGCAGCCATGCCTACAGGGTTTTAGAGGAAGTGCAACGGGTCTGGGAGATACTGCGGGAAGGAATGCTGGATAAGAAGGCGGTGCGGCTGAGGAAGTTTTGAGGGGATGGGCTAAGAATTTCACATTTTTATTGCACGTAGTAAGGTTTTTGTTATAATAAAATTAAAGTATTTTCTGACATATATTAGAAAATACCTGATTGGCTTTCCCATTTTATACAGATACCCTTTCTCCTGGCAACAGGAGGAAATTTTAAATGATAACAAATGAAGATATAAAAAGAAATAGAAAAGTAAAGGATTCGCTTTTTCGCTTTCTTTTCGGAGAAAATAAGGAAAATGCAATTAGTCTTTATAATGCTGTCAATGGAACAGAATATACAATAGAAGATGAATTTGAATACACGACGCTGCAGGATGTTGTGTATATAAAAATGAAAGATGATAAGGTGGAGCTGCGATTATCGGATGCTTTTGAAACGGAGGAAGAAGTAAAAGGATATGAGTGGACGGCTGTCATAATAAATATCAATAGTGGACACAACCTGTTATTAATGGAAAAATGCAAGGTCCTAAAAGAGTATTCAATGTTTATTGAGAAAATAAGACAATATGGTAAGGAAAATGATTTTAAAACAGCAGTGGACAAAGCAGTTATGGAGGCGATTGATGAGGGTATTTTAAAAGATTTTCTGGAAAAACACCGAAGGGAGGTATGGAATATGACGCTAACAGAGTTTGATGAAGCAAGATACAAAGAGGTAATTCGGGAAGAAACCAGGGAAGAGATAATACTGAACTGCCTGAAAAATGGAAAAACCTGTGAGCAGATATCAGATTTTCTGGGGATTTTACCGGAGGAAGTAAAGAACGTGGAAGAAGAGTATCTCACGAAACGATAAGATAGCACAAAAAAACCACCACAGATTTCGTGTGCCGAAAATCGTGGTGGTCTTTTTGCTCTTATGAAGCGTTAAGTACACGAAGATTATTCTTCGCTGATTGCTCCTGTAGGACAAACGCCTGCGCATGTACCACAGCTAACGCAAGAACCAGCGTCGATAACGAACTGTCCATCTCCCTGAGAAATTGCTCCTACTGGACACTCTGGCTCACATGTACCACAGCTAACGCAAGAATCAGAAATTACGAATGCCATTTGTATTCCCTCCTTAATGAAATAGAATCAAGACTCACTATCCTGTCGATAGTGTTGCTACCGCTTCGATAGCTTTTAATTATTCTAATACAAAAAGTAAGGTATTACAAGTCAAAAAAGCAAATTTCCATGTGCTAAAATCAATACATAACAACAAAGCCCTTCCTGTCAGCCTTCAGACTTTCCTCTGCCGGACAGTTTAGAATGTAGAAAAATGGTACAAAGTTTTTGAGTGGAAATTATCTCCGGGGTGCAGCACGATGCTTGGGAAGTTATCGTGGTTGATGGCATCCGGGAAATACTGGGTTTCTAAGCATACGCTGGTGCCGCTTTCATAAACAACGCCGTTTTTTCCGGGCTGTTCGATAGGCTGGCTGGGCACATAGAGCTGCATACCCGGCATATCGGTAAAACAGGTCATACGGATTCCGGTTTCCCTGGACTGTAAAACAGCGGCTTCCCTTAAGCCTGTGCCGTTAATGATGAAGTTATGGTCGTAGGTTCCGAATTTCTGGTACTGTTCATAGTCCGAATTCATGAATTTGCCGATGGTGTGCATGGTGCGGAAATCAAAAGGCGTTCCGTCAACCGGAAGAAAAACGCCGGTGGGAGCCTGGGTGTCGTCTAATTCGGTAATCATATCCGCATCAATAAACAGTTCATGGTTGTAAACCTCGCCGCTGCCCTGACCGTTTAAGTTAAAGTAACCGTGGTTGGTAACATTTAAAAGAGTATCTGCGTCGGTAGAAGCTTCATATAATATAGAAAGTTCGTTGTCATCAGACCAGCCGTAGGTGACGGTTAAAGTTAAATTGCCGGGATAGCCCTCTTCGCCGTCCGCAGACTGCATGGTGAGAACCAGCTTATCCTCTTTTATTTTCGCATCCCAGAGCTTGGAAGCATAACCGACATTACCGCCATGGAGATGGTTACTGCCGCAGTTTACCGCAAGCTGATAATCTTTTCCGTTTAAAGAAAAACGTCCGTCTTTGATACGGTTTGCCACACGGCCCACAACAGCGCCGAGGCTGGCGTTATCTTTTGCATAGCCGTCCATGGTGTCAAGACCGAGACAGATATCTGTCATAGCTTCGTTTCTGTCAGGAACAACAATTTTTACCAGACGGCATCCGAAATCAATGATTTCCACGTAGGCGCCGCCGTCATTCTCTAAATGGTATAGATGAATATTTTCTCCTGTGTTTGTGGTGCCAAAATCAGATTTTGTTATTTTCATGGTTTCCCCTTTCCTACAGAGAATATTGCACATCTACGATTTGATGTTTTAGACATAATGCTTTATGTATTATGACATATTTACAAAAACATGGCAAGTAGGTTGCCTATTTTTTGGAAGTGTGCGATAATTAGGCTTGCAGGAAGTGAGAAGAGCAATGCAGACGAAATTAGTAAAAATAGATTCGGGAGTTTGACAGTTGAATAACAGAAAAATGCCCTGCAGGTCGCATAAAACCTGCCTTTTTTATGTCAAATATTTTTATTTATAGTATGGTATTTTATGTTATTATATGATATAATAAG